>Ga0209361_1000938_pt1 | contig 22551 bp, 18 predicted proteins | sample SaaInlV_200m_DNA_3_FD_184657 | JGI IMG/M metagenome (GOLD analysis project Ga0209361, IMG submission 184657) | Marine microbial communities from expanding oxygen minimum zones in the Saanich Inlet - SI037_S4LV_200m_DNA (SPAdes) (version 2) | ecosystem: Environmental > Aquatic > Marine >... | reverse complement strand
TATCGGTATTGTGAGTTGCTTTTTTATCAGCTGTAGTTCCGAGACAAGCCAGGAGGAAAGGATCGCTAGTCAAATAGGTGTTGAAATTCCATCAGGGTTTGAAGTAATAGATGAAAATATTGAATATCTTGGGGAATATGGACAGGACTATACATATGCGGTCATATATCAATTTAAGGAGAATGATTTCGTCCCGCTAATTGACTCTATAGAACGTGCAATAATATCTAGTTCAAACTGGGGGAAATATCCTAATAAACCTGATGGAGAAGTATTCTGGGAATATGCTAAACAGTACAGATTAACGGGGTACTGGGTTAAAGACTCATCTGGATATGAGTTTTATGAACCCAGTTATAATGAATTACCAACATCATATGATCTCTTTGGGGAGACATGGCATGTTTCAGCTCATGTTAATGCAGCTAATCGGACTCTAAATTTTGAGTACAGTAAGATATAATAGGTATGGGGAAATATGTGGTCACATAAATTAAAGGTCTCAATAGAAGCCAGGGAAATGAGAATTACTATTTGGGTAGCCGTATGCATCACAGCTTTTCTGCTATTATACGGCGTATTGGATAATTGGGATATTATTGAATCCTTTATCTTCCTCTTACCTGGTGTAGCGACAATTGCAATTGGGTATCTTGTTTGGGGCAAACGTCCAAAAAAAAGACCCCTTGTAATAGCTTCCATCATTTCAATAGCAATAGTAGTATTGTATTCAATTTTATTACTATTTATTATCGTACTCTTACAGGATTTTGGAAATATGGTTGATGACATGTATGAACCAAATGAGTTGATTGGGCAAGATGCCATCAATGTTTTTCCAGAATGGATTGCACCGTTTGTACAAGACACCGACAGCACATACTATGGCACCCAAAGTTGGGAGGAACCAATCACATTTATCGCATATAATATTGAACCAATTTACAGAGATTCTGTAATAAATGATTGGCTCGGAGTTGATCACTCCACGATAGATACAATTAAAATGTCTTCTATTTCAGCCAGCAGAGAGAATATTTTTGACAGTCGCCAACAATATTGGAATCCCAAAGAATTAGGACATCCCGTGGGGTATCAATATCCAAGTGACTCACGCATTTATCGTAAAATAGCAATTTACGATTCACTTGGAACGCGTGTCTTGCTTTACAGTTGGCATGAGTAAGCGATAAAGAGCTATCCTTTTATATCACATAATCGGCGGAGAGACAACAGGAGATCCCTACCTAACAAGAATAAGTATGCGCAAAGGCGTATACATTTTATGCTTAACGGTGAGTAACGGCGATTAACTATGAGCACATCAGTGCACTTTTCGAGGTTAATGCAGAGTAAACAAAAAAGTCCTTAATATTATTATTATCAAGGACTTAAGTGGTGTAGCTGGGGACGGATTTGAACCGCCGATATGGGGATTTTGAGCTCTCGCCCTGTCCAATATCTTGATTCTCATAAAATCCACACACAGGGCAGGCAGAATGACCAACTGATTCTAGATCAATTGTACTATGACCTAAAAACCTTTGCCTTACAACCCGATTAGCTAAGTACGAGTCAGGGGTGTCCTAAGGTACCTCCAATTATGTGATAGATCCAGATGGGAGTATGCTCACTCTGATACTGGGAATGATCGAAGAAAATTATTTATACCTCATCCTTCAATTAGCTTCCAAAACTCAGTAGACTCCCTGACATTTGCTAAATCAGGATCGAACTTGAGCCAAGAAAAATCATCAAATCCCATTTCTATAGCAGTCTTAAGGTAGATCAAAGACTGAATTATATTACCAGTGTGAGAATAATAGCAAGATAGACCAATCTGCCCATAATTGTCCTTCCCCATATTATCCTTTGCTATCTGTAATAGGTCATCAGATTGAGGTTTATTTCCTTCAAGAAGGTATAAAATCGACAACTTTGAATATGCAAAACACATGGTGGGATCTGATTCAATCACTTTAATAAGGGTTTCTATTGCTTTTTTATTCTCACCCATTGCTTTATATGTTTCTGCTATATTTTCGAGAGCGTATGTACTAGCAATATCATAACTCGGAGCGTATTCCAAAACTTTTTCAAAATGGGATAGCGCCCGGTCATAATCCTTTTGATATAATAAGTTTAGACCAAAGGAATTATATGCGCCATAATTGTGGTCATCAACGTATAAAATGTTATTAAAATATTTTTCAGCTTTTTTATATTCCCCTTTCGAAGAGTAATGATGTGCCAAAAAATAATTATAATATATCTCATCGGGATTTTGTTCAAGGAGTTCATTAGCGATATTGATTGCCCTCGGATAATTTTTGTTGCCAATTTCTGAAAGCATCAATGAAACCATTGCTCCTTCATCTTTTGAATCATATTTTAAATATTCCTTTATATACTTTCTGCTCATAGCATATTCGTCAAGGTCTAAATAATAATTTCCAATTTTGCGATAATAATAGGGAGTATCAACTGCTGACTGCACCCAATTTGTCTCAACCCACTCTCTAGCATTTTCATCGATTTCATCGATTTCCTTAAAATTCATGCCTGCATAGTCATATATTTTTTTTAATTCTCCATCTTCATAAATTTCCATCAGCTTTTCCCATGGGATAGGTATGTTTTCCTTAGGGAGAATACTATCTTTGAAAGAAAGCACTTCTTTTACTTTTGTTTTATCTGCATTATAGTGGTGAACTCTCGCTAGTTTATTGAATGAATCTCTATATCTCTGGATAAAACCATAAGAAATATTTGTTCCAAAAATTCTTGGATCAGAAAATGATGAGTATATATATTCTCCCATAAGATTTTGTTCCCACTTCTGCAATGAAGTAACTCTCTCGATTGGTTGCGGGACCAATTTTTCAACCAAACCTTCTGATACTGTATGTTTGTGGAGTGAAAAAGGGACAGAATAATCAGCCCATGATATACTTCCAAAATATATGTCTCTAGTATTTATGTTCTGCCTAATGATTTCCAATACAATCTGGTCAGGTACTGAAAGTTCATCATAATCTTCACCCAAATAGGAATGATTTACTCTTAACGGTAAGTTTTCAACATAAAAATTATCTGGATTATATTTATCTAACTTAATGACCACATCTCTGGGTCTCGGCCAACTTTTTGGTTCCAAGCGGTCTATCTCCGCCTCCGAAAGATTTATATCGAGACCTTTGAAATCTCTCAAATAGTTTGCATAAAATGGGACACTCAAGAGAGCTAGATTTACAATGGTCACGTCTTCTCTAACTTTTTCTATTTCCTGCAAATACCAGGCAGGAAATGTATCATCATCACCATTTGTAAAAAGTATGGAATTTTGTGAGCAAGATGTCAATGCAGCTCTATTCGCTTCGATAACAAAAGGGAAAAAACCGCCACTTTGCTGGGCCCTCGTTAATGCTTTCTTAAGTTGCAAAGGTCTTTTTTTCTTAATCGCGTCAATCATCCAGAGTCCATGGACTCGGGCAATCTTTAAAAATCCATATTCATTTTCAGGCTCTAATTCTACGGATTTTGTAAAATTATCTATTGCTAGGTTTGCAAAATCTTGCCAATCAGGGTCATCTTCATTATGTGGTGCAAGTTGAACGGCTATTCTGTGAAGCGAAAAGCCCAGCTTGAAATAAATTAGTGGATCTGTCGAATCTGATTCAGTGATTTCAAAAAATAATTTAGCTGCGCTAAAATAGTCATCATCAGCATAATATTTGTCAGCTAATTCTCTCTTCAGCTCTACGTCTTCATGCGAAATTTTAATATCACTTTCTGTACTCTCATGTGAATTCAGGGCGATTAAATAATTTACCGGGACAGCAAAGTTTAAATTCTGCCCTCCTTTGAGATACATTGTGGTTATACCAATTACTTCACCTTTCATATTCAGTAAGGGTCCACCACTACTTCCTGGCGAGATAGGGGTTGTTGTTTGAATTAATTTGTAATCTTCCAAATCAGTTCGGATACCACTAATAATACCTGAAGACAAAGTATTTGATAGTCCTAGTGGATTACCAATCGCAATTACTCTTTCACCTACAGAAATATTATTTGAGTTTCCAAGACTTATAGCTGAGAGATCATATCCTCGTACATTGATAAGAGCAATATCTCTCTCTTTATCTATCGCAGTTATTCGATTCACATCATATTTTTCGCCAGTAACGAAGGCTACTCTCAGAGAATGGCTGCCCTCTATCACATGATGATTTGTAGCAATCAAACCTGTATTAGTCAAAACAAATCCAGTGCCCTGTCCAATTAATTCACCATTATCATCAAACGAATACACAGCAACTATTGCTGGGACTGTTTTGTTATAAATATCTGATTCAGTAATTGGCGAAGTGTTTTGAACATTTGAGCATGAGAAAAGAGAAAGAAGTAGAATAAAAATAAAATTTTTCATAGTGAACCTCCGCGATCGGACGAATTCAATTGTTTTATCTAAGGCAGCTACTTATCAATAACTAATATTTACCCCAGTTCAATGTAAAGAAGACAAGAAGAAAGATAATCGTGGGGGGATTTAGGGGCAAGATAGATTCTAGATTAATATTCAGACTTAACAATTCATTATTAGCATTTTTTATATTGCCAAGATCCTGTAATGAATTTTTAAACGTGTCTGGAAACATGTGAATTGATAAAATATTTAGCTAAGGGGACGAGCGTTTGCTTGAAAGAGATTCTAATATCCTGCTTCCAGAGCGGAGTTTAGCGCGTCGTAAACCGTAGGACGAAGAAGAATCGCAGCGAGCACAATCTTTCACTACTTTTTATTTCTATCGGGGCTGGCGTAGGCACAACCTACGCTCCACTTTTGGTGAGCCCCAGGTACTCGCTGACACTCTTATTATTAGTTTTACAAACTTGATTATAACGAGATTCAAACATCTAGGGGAGTTAGTGTATGCGACAAATCACGCTACCAAATGTCATATTTTTTACTTCAATTGAGAGAATCATTGATTCATTCTCAGCTTACAGACTGGGCATTTATAATATTCGCCCCAAGCATACCATGCTCCAAGAGCGAGTGGTGCTGTCACGGGTGTGGCTACTCCTCCTGTAGAGATAGTGATAATAAGCATAAGAATGACCCACATGGCGACCAGTATTCTTGTTTTCTCTTGTAACTCTGCACCACAATTAGGACATATTTTTGTCTTCTTTCCCATAACAATTCCTTCCTGCAGTAATTTGATTTGTCAATTTTTAGCCATTAACTTAGGTCTAGACTCGTCAAATGAGGCTCCTATCCCTATTACTAAAACTTTGACATATTCCTTGATCTTTGCAATTATCCACTCCCCACTATCATTCACCTACAGCCACTGGGTTGACCTATCCCCCTACATAGGATTGATCTTCGTTCAATTTCATGTTTGTAGTATTCGATTTGTTCGATATACAAGAATTATGGAATGCCATTTAACCACTTACTCATGGCATTTTGGGCATGGGCTGTTTGCATCCAATACTTCAACAGAATATTTGCACTTGCCACATCTGTACTTATTCATATTACTCATAGATATACTTAAAGTGTGAAAGATAGCAGGGTGAATGAATAGTACAATGAAAACAGTTACATAAACCAGGGTTATTGAGCAATTTGTATACCCAGATGTACATGCAGGTTATTGTACTTGCGTAATTAGCTGAAGGATAGGTTGGTATATTAAGTGGGTTCCCATAAAGGCATCCCCCTGTTCGACGAAGGTCCTTAACTCAGTTTTTTGGGGGGGATCCTCGGACGACATCAATTAATTGCATGTGATTTGAGGATTGTTACATTTGTTCATTGAGAAACATACAATCAACAGTTTCAAATTATTAGGAGTATAGGAGGACTAATATGCAATGCCCTGATTGTCAAACCCCTTTTGTGTCAGAAGATAAGTTCTGTTCAAAATGCGGAGCAGATATAGAAGCGATCTATATTCTCAATCCCGTTTGCCCCGAGTGCCGCAAGGAGTTTCCAGATGGAACAAGATTCTGTGATGTCGACAGCACACAGCTAGTACCTGTGGAGAAAATGACCCCTCGTTGTGTCATTTGCAACAAGGAGTATCCTGAAGAGGTATCTTTCTGCTCCAAAGATGGTGGAGATGTCATCCCAGAAGCCCTGAGAAAAGTGCGGCCGAAGGCATTCGATGCGGGCAGCACACTCAAAAAGGAGGAACTTGACAAAATTGGGAATGCCAAGCACAACATATCAATAGGCCAATATATCAAAGAGGGGTGGAAAATCTACCGCAGTAATACGGGCGAGTTTATTGGATTCACATTTCTGTTCTGTTGTTTTGCTGGCATCCCTCATTTCTTTCCTGGGATAGGCAATTTGATAGGTCTCTTACTCCTTGCCCCATTATCTGCGGGATTTCTGATCGTTGCCTTTAAGATTATTAACAAGAAGGAGACGGAGTTCACAGACTTCTTCAAGGGTCTAAGCTACTTTCTCCCATTTTTGCTGTTCTCAATCGTAGGGGGAGTGCTGACTGGAGTTGGCTACCTTGCTCTTGTAGTCCCAGGGATATATCTCACAATCTGTTTCTGGTTTGTACCAGCGGTGATTATTGATATTAGGGCTGATTTCTCGCAATCGATGCTGCTCAGTTTCAAAAAGGTTAATGCCAACTTCCTTGGTATTTTGGGGTTATGGCTCACTCTGGTAGCAATCAACTTCCTTGGTGTTCTGGCAGTAGGAATTGGAGTACTCATTACTATCCCACTCACTATGTGCATCACGGCGAGTGCCTATCAAGACATATTTGGCCTGAGGTCAGATGATTACTAGGTGTTAATATTTTTTGACATATAGCTCGGATATACCATTTACGGTATATTTGTCCCAGTTTGTCACAAACTGGATAGAAAACTATACTCGGGAATTGGGTAGAATACCGTAAGTAGAAGAGGGACTAATCCAATACGGAGTAAGCCTTTCCGCAGAGGCCGAACAATACTAAAACTGGCAAGAAAACAATTTTGACTCAGCGACTCTTAATCAATTCGCCCATAAAATGAGAATATGTATACGCAAAAGCGTATACATATTGTGCTTAATGGTGAGTAACAGTGATTAGAAATGAGCACATCAGTGCACTTTTCGAGGTTGTCGTAGAATAAACAAATAAGTCCTTGAATTAATATTATCAAGGACTTAAGTGGTGTAGCAGGGGGCGGATTTGAACCGCCGACACCCGGCTTATCAAGCCGAGTACCATTACTTTTTGGGCAAGTCAATTGGTTAGGAGTATTTTGCTGATATTGCATCTCTCCTTCGGAGGATATTGAGCCAATGTTTAATCCCTGATTCTCCCTTCTCATACATATCAGAAATAATTCTATCTTGTTCCCCACATACATTGTGATTACGTTTAGTAATGTTTTTCTCCCAAAAAGGATCTCATGGCCTCACTCGTAAAAAAACGTAACAAATATTACATCCGTGTCCGCCTGCCAGGTGGTAAAGAAAGAACCATACCCACACAGCCTGGTGACCGTAGAGAGGCTGAACAGCGCCTCAGACTTATCCGGGACCATGGAATCCTTGAATAAAAGGATTGGATGATCTCGCCTTCCAATAGTAGACTGTGAGAACCGATTATTGAACAAAGATCATGAAGAGATGAATATATGAGTTCCAAGCTTCCTATAAATCTGGATGATTTACTCCGTCAGCGTAAGGTCGAGAGTGATCGAATCGAGTATAAGGCCGGGTGGAATCCGGATCCGATCATACGAACCATTTGTGCTTTCGCCAATGATTTTGAAAATCTTGGTGGCGGATATATTGTCATCGGTCAGAACTGTGATAGTACTGGCATTCCCATCTTCCCCCCTGATGGACTGACTGATAACCAACTGGACAAAATCCAACAAGAGCTCTTAGGCTTCTGCCATCAGATTCAGCCAGCTTACTTCCCTAATCTAAGTATTGAAGAATATGAGGGAGTAAGCCTAATTGTTTTATGGGTCCCCGGAGGGGAGAATAGACCCTATAAGGCTCCCAAAGAAGTCACTAGCCGGCGCAAAGACCATAAGTACTACATTCGTCGCTATTCCAGTACTATTGAAGCCAGGGGAGATGATGAGCGAGAGTTAATTGCCCTTACAGCTAATGTTCCGTATGATGATCGTTACCATCACACAGCTAAGGTTGAAGATCTCTCTCCGCAACTGATGACTGAATTCTTGCACCAGGTAGACAGTGATCTTGATGGTAAGACGACAGAGTTTACGGCTGAGACCCTGGGTCGACGCTTAAATGTCATTGGTGGTCCCGATGAAGCAATTATGCCGAAAAACGTAGGCCTTTTATTCTTTAATGAACACCCGGGTCAGTTCTTTCCAGCAACACAAATTGATGTGGTCTGGTTTCCGGAAGGTGCTGGAGGGGATCGTTTTGACGAGAAAACATTTGAGGGTCCCCTTGCTCATATTACTCGTGATGCCCTGAGCTATATCCAAACTAACTACCTCAAACAAACCGTCATTAAGCATGGCGACAGAGCTGAAGCAGAGCGTTTTTGGAATTTCCCTTATGCGGCCGTTGAAGAAGCCATCGTCAATGCTGTGTATCATCGGTCTTATGAAGAGCGAGAGCCAATTGAAATCCGGATTACTAAAGAGGATCTGGTCGTGCTGAGCTTTCCTGGTCCGGACCGGTCCATCCGGATGCCTGATCTACAATTGGGCCGGGCTGTAAGCCGCCGGTACCGTAATCGAAGAATTGGGGAATTTCTTAAAGAGTTGGATCTCACCGAGGGGCGTTCAACAGGTATATCCAAGATCCTGAAGGTGATGGAAGAAAATGGTTCCGGAAAACCTGAGTTTGAAACAGATGACGACCGGACTTATTTTTTAGTTCGCCTGCCCATCCATCCGAATGAGATTATTACACCGAAGGTAGATGAAAAAACTTCGGTGAAAACTTCGGTGAAAACTTCGGTGAGGATTCTTGAATTGATGCGGGAGAATAAGAATATTACCATCATTGAAATCGCTGAGGCCATAGGTAGAACTACACGAGCAATTGAGATGCAGATCGCAAAGCTCAAAGAAAAGGGTGCCATCGAGCGTAAGGGTCCGGATATGGGTGGTTACTGGGAAGTTAGCGAAAAAACAAAAAAATAGAGAACAAAGACACTAAAATCATATCATGGCTACTCTTGTAAAAAAACACAACAAATATTACATCCGCGTCCGTCTCCCCGGCGGTAAAGAGAAAACTATAGCAACCCAGACAGGCAACCGACGTGAAGCTGAACGTAGATTGAGACTTGTGCAAGACAAGGAAATCCTCCTTAAAGCTAAGTTAATTTCTGAAGCTGAAATGGAAGACCTTGAGCTCCAAGATGCTGTGAAACGGTTTATTAAAGAGCGAAAGGTTAATGGTCGTAGACCAGCAACGATTAAATCATATCAACGAGTTCTGGATTGCATAGTCGAGACCAATTCCCCTAGATTATTGGTAAACTCAATTACCACCAAGAATATTAGAAAAATGATTGACCATCTGCACAAGGAAAAACTCAGCGATACCACAATCAATATTTATATCCGTTCTGGAAATGCGTTTACAAGCTGGCTCTTCCAGGAGGGATACATTCTTGAAAAAGTGAAGGTAGCTCAAGTTAAGATTAATGAACAATTACCGAAGTTCTTATCGTTGGATGAGCTAGACAAGTTTTATCAACAGGTAGATAATCCAAAGTGGTATTCAACATTCAAAGTATTTGAGAGGCTTGGATTACGTGTCAGTGAGCTTCAGCATAGCATCATAGAGGAGGATCATGTAACTATCCCCGCGGAGCATTCAAAGAGCAGGCGACTTAGAATGATTCCTATTTCAGCTGATCTGATTCCACATTATGTGGTTGCGATGGACAAGCCCTATAAGCCAGATTCAATTACCCATGCCTTTCGCAGCTATGCTGATGATGCAGAAATCTCCAAAGACAAGTCGCTTCATAGTTTGCGTCATACTTTTGCACTTCGTAGTCTGGTTGAGACAAACAACATTATGTATGTCAAAGATCTTCTTGGCCATCAGGATGTCAAAACAACGATGATTTACACTAAATTTCCTCCTGATTTTCTTGTAAAAATGTTCAAGCCAAAAGCTAAAAAGGCCAGCAGTCAAATTGTTGCTCAGGCGTAAAAGGGTGCCTGTTTCCTTTTAGTCCCAAAATGCACGATTTGGGGACATAGCGGGGAAGCCATGTTCCAGACACCACTTAAAGTCCTACACAGTAACGTATACAGAAATCAACCTAATGACTCTTAATCAATTGGTTCCAGGTTCGAGTCCTGGGCGGTGTACACGCATGAAACCCTTGTAGGCTAACACCTGTAAGGGTTTTGTGGTTTTAGGAACTTACCTAATGAAAATTCAGTCATGTGTTCTCAGGTGGTCCTGAGTGACTCTGAGGGACAAAAATGGGGATACATTTTGGGATACATCTCATCTTTGAGCTATATTAATACCACTGATATAGGAATGGAGGAGACTGAATGCGAATCTGGCTGGGATTAACATCAATATTGATTGCTGTTGTTTGTGTTGCACAAGAGGTTAAAACATTTGAAGCTGAGTATACCTATCGTATGGGGGATAACGATTCAAAGAAGGATGCTAAGCATATAGCATTCTTGGAAGCAAAGCGTTTATGTGTCGAGCAAGCGGGTGTATTTCTCCAATCAAATATGAAGTTGGAGATGAAGGAGCAAAATGATCGAGTTGAGGAAAAATTTACAAAAGACATTCATACAATTGCTAACGCTGTGGTAAAAACCAAGATACTTGAGGAAGTCACAAGATACGTTGGAGGGAGTCTTGAGGTGTCCGTTAAGGTAGAGGCTTCTGTGGATGTAAGCTCTGCAACCGAATTATACCTCTCGGCGGTCAATAACCCTAAAATTGAAAAAAAGCTGGAATCTCAGCAGAAAGAAATATTCCGGCTTGAAAATCGGCTGTTAGAAATCCAAAAGAGGTTGAGTGCTGCTGATCCTGAGGATATAGCGGTTTATCGAGCAGAGCGAAAAGGTGTCCTCAAAAAAATTAGCAGGACACAAGAAATATCAATATTGATTGAAGAAACCACTCAAATTGCTATTGAAAATATTATCATCGGCATGACAGAGAAAGAGGTAATAGAGGTTGCCGGAGAACCACGCTCTCGAAGGAGATACATGGGAGGTGAACATCTTAATTACGGTAAAGTTTGGGTGTTATTTTCCAGAGGTCTCGTTGGATGTATTGTCCCAAGTGAAAAATATGTAGGTGGAAATCCCTGCGGGTACTACAAAGAGGTAAAAATCAAATAATCAATTGGTTTCAGAGCGTCCTGAGTGACTCTGGGCGACAGAAATTGGGATATATTTCGAGATACTGGGTAAACACTTCAACCTAATTTTGGAGATAACATCTGCCATGGCTATATTGTTTCATAGTTGATTACAAAATGGGGAGTAAAAGATGCAACACCGACTTGAAATATTAGCTGGGCGAGAACACAATCTGAATAAGAAAATGAAACATAGGGATATTTTTTGGACGGAGGCCAGTAATTTAATCCAATTCCCAACTATCCGAGAAACCGACGAATTTTCCGTAAATATCCCTTTAAATGAAATACGCACGCTGGAAACAGCAACTGAGGAGAACATACGCATAGCTAACAAGGATTGGGATTATTATAAAGTCACTGCATATAAACCATCGGGAGCCACAATGCTATTCGGCATGTTTGGTTCAATTGTTGAAACGGCAAGGAAGGGACATCCCGTCAATGTTTTGTTAGTCCTGAATGATGGGATGGCTTTCGTATGTAAGATGTTCAATGATGGGTATCAATTGCTGAAAAGTCAACATACGCAAGCGAATACAAATTAATCTTATCAACCTCAATCAAAGCGCTACGGTTAAAGTCCTGCAAGGGTTTTGTGGTTTAAGGGCTTCTCCTGGAAATTATCAGTCAAGTGGTCTCAGGTGTTCCTGAGTGACTCTGAGTGACAGTAATGGGGATACATTTTGGGATACCGGTGGGTTCTAAGTTATATTCGCCTATTATTCACAAATTGAAAGGGGGTACATCATGACAAACCCAGAAATTCAAGAAGTTACCGGTGAAATGGCAAGTTATCAGCCTGGCACTAAAAACGAATTAGTTGCCAGAGCTAAGCTCTATAAGATCGAGGCAGAACTACTGGAACGTACTGCTATTGCAGCCGAGGAAACTGCAAGTAGCACAAGAAGAAGCGCATTCTGGATTATGGGGTCAGTTATTGTTATGACTGTTTCGGTTATTGCAAATCTTATTATCACTCTAAATTGGTAATCGGTATGCAAAAAATCACGATGAAGTTCATTCTAAACGCAAATCGGTTCATTAAAATGGAGCATAAATGGGATTTCTAAAGGCATTTGCTAAACTCTCTGGCATTGAGGACAATGTCATGTGGTCACAGTCAAAGGAATTGGTGGTAGATGGACCTCACTTCTTCGGATTGCATTATCTCTATATAGACTCTGAATTTCATATTGTTCAATTTTTACCAAAATTGGATTTGAATCTCTATATCCTTGAGGGTGACCCAATACAAGCAACAAATGAGTATCAAATCGGTCCCAGTGGAAATATTGTGAAGGAACGCTCGCTTCCAAAAGGTGATCATGAGTGGAAAATTAATCCGAATATTGTGCATTACAGAGGAAGGCTAATTGGTCCGAAACGAACAAGACACACGGGCAAAGTGATGTTTGCATTTCCATTCCAGGGAACGATTGATCGAGAATGGATACTGAAAAGAGCGATAGAAATCCATGCCAAGCAGAAGACTAAGACCTTATGGCTTGATTTGAAAGAGCAGATAAGGAAGTAAATCGATTATATAGGCATTTAGCTGGCTGTGGATTTCAGTAATTCGGTTTAAATGGTGGTATTAAAGCAAGCGATAGATTTGGGGTTAACATGGGTCTGTTTGGTAAAAAGTATACACCTGAAACTCAGTGGGAGAATATCCTTTCAGCACTTAAGGAGGGGCTTTCACCAATTCGTGAGGATTGGTATAACGTTACTATATCAGAATTAGAGAAAGATATTTTGTCTCTTGAACCTGCTCTTCAACCAAAAATGACAAATATGAAATTCTCTGTACCTCTTGATGAGGTAATATTAACAATACAAACTTTTTCCTCCCGACTTCACATTTCAAATGAAAAATATATACAGAAGCGAGATCGAAAAGCGTTTACGAAAATATTTGTCGAAACTCTTTGGGATGGATATGACTTTGTCCCCCTTGGTCAGTACATAACAGAATATTATCGACTGAGTAATGATTTGGGATCAATGTACACTAAGATGGCTCATGACCTCTGTGACAATATATTTGGACCTGGTAGTGCCTACCTCTCACTCATTATTGTTCAATATGTCAGAGCAATACAATACGGGGCATGTGCAATGACTTCAATCGCATTTGGCGACCCAGCCAAAGCAGACAAAATTTTACGCAAAGCTGGAATGAAAGAGTAGCCTACGACCCGATTGCAAAACAAATTCGTCACACACTTGAATTAAGGTATAAAAGCAATTAATAACCCAGAAAACCGAAACAAATAATGTCTAAGTCTAAGCAGAACTATTCAAAAAAAGTAATGACCCCAGAGGAAGTCCAGGTGACGATGAGTCAGGTTGAGAAGGCAGGGATAAATCAAGCGAGTGACTTTGGAGGGGAAGGTATAGGTGACAAGGGATGCTAACTCTACTACACTCTGTGGTGACCGCCTAAAAACACGACCTCTTGATTAAAGTAACTTAAGTAACTTAAGTAACTAATAAAACAATTATTTATACTATATATTCATGCTTGACTTTATGTGGTCAAGTGTGGTATCTTAAGTGGTTGCAAAATTGACAATATTTTAACATTTCATCGGAAAGGACCGTTCCGAGCATGTGAAAGGTCCACCAATGAATTCATTGTCAAGGGCAGATCAAACAATTCAAGCTAACCCTCACCCAAAAACTTGGAACGATCTATCAAACAGCTCGATTTACCTCGATCTCTCTATTAGCACGTTACGGCGTGCCTATCGTGCTGGTAGCTTGAGATATACTCGCGTTGGTCGTAAGATAATAATCCACAGGAGCTGGCTCGATGCATTTGCTCTGAACTATCCAAAAAAACTTACCGGTAGACAAAAGCAGACAATCAAGGATTTGAACTCAACAATTGAGTAAGTCATGAGCTATCCTGAATATAAAAACACTTACCTGACATTAGACGGCTACAACAATGGTAGACCCGTAAAGATTAAAAATTTGCCACCTCAATACGAGGGAGAAGCCTATGTACACATGATGCAATATGATGAATCAATTATTACTCAATTCGATAAGGGAAGAAAAATAGCAGAATATTATAGTACGCGATACACAGAGTTTGTCCCCATTGATATTGATCTTGAGGGCGAGCTTGAGGAGGCAAAGATTCTTACTATTATCTTCATAGAGAGTCTTGTTGAAGAATACGGGATTGACGCCAATTGGATTCTAATATATTTCTCTGGGAAGAAGGGTTTCCATCTCCTCATACCCTCCATTCTCTTCAATATCAGTCCTCATAAACAGCTTGAGGCATTGTTAAAGCATTTAGTAAAAAGGCTTATCGCCTCTCACCCTATTGAACGAGCAGTAGATGAAGTTATATACTGTCGGAATCGTTGGATAAGGTTGCCAAACAGTGTGCATCCAGGCACAGCTCTATTTAAGATTCCTTTATTATTCGGAGAACTAAAGCAGCTTTCGATCAAAGAAATAAGGGCAGTAGCACGATCTCCCAAATGGATTGAAGCAATACCTGCGTCGGAGTTATTTCCAAATCCTCAGCTTTCAGAAATATTCCAGGACTGTTTAAACCAAGGCAGCGGTGTCGGCTCCATCGACACGGCTAAACTACTGTCAGAAGGTGTCAATGAGGGTGAGCGAGGGAACACTGCATTTTTGATAGCAAGGGGGTTAAGAGATCAAGGTGTTTCAGAAGATGAAGCCAAATCGTTGGTAATAGGGTGGAATCAGCAAAATAATCCTCCCATCATCGACTCAGGCTGGCCTAATAGACAGATTCAATCAACCTATAATAAGCAATTCACAATGAATATTGATAGCATTTCACCGAAATTGCAAGCACTGCTTCGCAATCATCAAGTATTCAGGACAAACCTATTATCGGATGCTGAGCATAGATGTGTCATAGCATTAATAGCTCTAACAAACACAGTAGATAAACCATGGCATTCAATACGGGTGAAGAGGGGGCAAGTAATTACCTCACTTCACGAACTCGGTAGAAAAGCCCACCCTAAAGGGCCAAAAGACCCAGTAACTGTAGCCCGTAATGCGGTAAAAAAGTTGGTTAATGAAGGGGCTTTAGTAAAGGTCGTGCAACTCAGTGGAAACAGGGGAATTCTATATGAATGGCAAGGTGAATTTGCGGCTGTTTTTCAGCAAACTGAAAATCACCCTCCTAAACCACCCCATCTGATCACCCCTGAGACACGAATAAACCATTCAGTTACAGTCCGCTACGAAGACAACCTTGAAAAACTGATCACCCCTATTGATCACCTTATCATGTCATCTACTAAGAAGGTTTCCCCTTTCGAGGAGATTTAAAAATAATGATTTTCAAACGGCGGACACTTCACGAAGGTACCGTTATAACGAAAGGTAGACGCTAATGGCAGCAAAAGGGAAAGACGGTTTAAACGATAACCAGCGCAGGTTCCTTAGTATTTACCGCAGTGATCGCGAATTAAACATTACAAGGTCATATCGTAAAGCGTACCCCAACTGTACTTCGGATAATGCTGCACATATTAATGGATTAAAAATACTACGATTGACTACGGCTGGTGCCTACCTAAAGGCTCAATCCAGAGAGATTGCTGTTGATAGAGGTGTAAAGGTCACCGTCGAGCGAATTATTCAAGAGTTAAAGCATGCCGCCTTTTTTGATCCTATCAATCTATTTAACGATGATTATTCCCTCAAATCACTCAGTGACCTGAATGAATATGTCAGACGCGGTATTGCGAATATCAAAATCAAGCGGTACGGACCCAAGGACAAACCCACCTCTGAGATCATCGAGATTAAGCTCGTCGGGAAAGAACGTGCATTGGAACTACTTGGCAAGCACCTGCAAATGTTCACTGAGAAATTTCAAACCGAAAGTGAAGAAGCAATGTACGAACGAGTGAAGGCTGAGATACGCGCTGACGGTGAAGAGGCTGTCGCGATGTTAGTCGCAAACTATGAACGGTTGAAAAAGTACAATAAAAACAAGGAACAGGTAGCTCTCCCTACTGTAGCACCCAACAAACCCACAAATGACCAACCCATAGACCTGAGCAAGTTGATATGAGACCCTGCAAACTCATACACGGTGACTTCTATTCAGAGTACAAGAAATTTGAGCAAGGCTCATTCGATCTCATACTAACAGACCCTCCTTATAACCGTCTTGAGCAAGCTGGTGAAAAGTGGGACACCAAAATTGATTGGAATAGAACAGAGGGCATTTTCTCCAAGCTAATTAAACCGACGGGTTGGGTAATTATGTTCTGTGACTTTCTCCTCGCTGTCGAGCTGGTTAATATATTCTGCCACAAGCTGGAATTTCATGGGATTCATATCTGGCATAAGCCTGGAGGTACGCCAGCCGGAAAGATGCACCCGATACACGATACAGAACACATTCTGCTCTTCCGCCAGAAGGGGGTTCATGTTTCAGACATGACTTTCAACCCAAAAGTCAGAAGTGGAACACCGTATAGAAAAGTCAATACCAGCCCTGAGTTTGCTGGTCGGCGTCAAAAGAAGAGTGCCGTGAATGAGAATGTTACCGGAGATAGGTGGGTAAAGACGTTGCTCTCAGGTCCCTCCAAGCCAAATCAAACTAAGGCAGAGCGTTCTCATGACCACCCAACCCCCAAACCAATCAATGTATTAAGAGAGTTATTGCTCATTTATAGCAATAAGAATGATCTCGTCCTCGACGGATTCGGTGGCGTTTTCTCTACTGCTTTGGCTTGCATTGAAACGAGTAGAAGGTTCGTCGGCGTTGAGCAGGATGAATCCTACTTCCAGCAGGGTAGGGAGCGTGTGCGCCGAGCGCAGATGCAGGGTGATCTCTTCAAAAAGCCACAGGAGGTATCTTCATGAGTACGAATATGTGGAGGGTTGCCCCCCGAACTTTCAGGATTCAGACCGATGATCCAAAGATTGTCAGGGTACTATCCAGAAGGAAAACAATGAAGCTGGTGGCATGGGGAGTAAACAAGTATTTGCGTGTTTATGAAAATACAAATCTCCGCCCAGATAACGCTCGCCGGATGCTTAGCCATATAATGAGCTATGAAACCAAATGAAACGTCCTCAGAGGGCAAATAGATGCGAAAACCACCTCACCAGTTGACCTTTAAAAATTATCACGTGTGCATGGAGGTCAAATAGATGCATCTGTCAATAATTGAGCTGGGATACCGCTTGACTACCGGCTGTTCGGGATGCTATTATCCCCAACCGGTATAATATCAATACTTTAGCAGTTTAGAGGTGAGCAATGAGAAAGCCAGCACTACGTAAATTAAAAGGTATCTGGTATATTAGATACAACCGTCACCGCAAAGAAAAACTTAAAAGTACGGGAACCAAAGACCGGAAAGAAGCAGAACGCATTTTAGACCAGTTTACCCGAGAAGTTGAAGCGCATGAACAGGGATACCAGGGTAATTTCTCAAGTATGTCACTGACATTTAGACAGTGTACGGATTTATACCTTAAGGACTGTAAACGACGTGGTGTTAAACCAAGTTCGGTTACCAGTTATAAACGAAGCCTTAAATATTTCTCAAGAATATTCCCCTACATAGCACAAGTAAATCATCTGCACGAAGACCAGGTAAGGCAATTCATTGATTCGCTAAACACTATGGATAGACCTCGAGATGAAGATGATGATCAAAGAAAACCCAGCTCGATCAATGTTCACCTAAGAGACCTGAGAACATTTATGAACTGGCTGTTTGATCGAAGTTACATCCCCAAAAAAATAAAAGTAAAACTGGTCAAGGTAGATAGACAGTTGCCAAAGATATTGACTCCAGATGAGCTACAGAAAATTTATAATCTTGTTGATGACATTAAGCTACTTTCGACGTTCAAGGTATATGAACACACAGGGATGAGACTGACTGAATTACACTCCTGTACTCGGGAAGGTAATTATATCAGAGTATCCTCCTCATCAAAGGGTAGAAGGGAAAGACTAATTCCATTGCCGATTGAGATTGAAGAGGACTTTGAGATTGCAACAACGGACCCGTATTTACCAGAACGTATTACACGCAATTTCACACGGCTGAGAAAGAAAGCTGGTGTTGTGGAGGGGAAGACCCTGCATTCACTGCGTCATACATTTGCAGCCCGAACTCTGATCAAAACAAACAATCCATACGTTGTTAAAAGCGTACTCGGTCATCAGTCACTTTCTACTACGGAGATCTATCTCAATTTTCCAGAGGACTATCTTAAAGAAATGCTCACTGAAAAGATGGCGATACCATCCACTCAGACCGCACAGGCTTAATTTACCAAAGTTAGCTCAATTCACCTGTTTTTAGGGTGTTTTGGGATACTATTTGGGATACCCATCCCTATACATCCACTTTAAACTCTTACTGCACAGCAATTTGGTGATTAGCACCAGTTGATCTGTAATCAATTGGTTCCAGGTTCGAGTCCTGGGCGGTGTACAAAAAGTTAAAGCTCCCTTCTGGGAGCTTTAACTTTTTATAGTGTCATTGGACGAGAACCTCGTGTAGTCGAAGGAACACCACAATCAAAATTCCACAAGCCCAAATAATGCAGGATCGACCACGGAGCGAGTATACGAGCGCAGTAGGAGGCAGTGTACACCACTTAAACCTTTACTGGATAACGCCTGTAAGGGTTTTTTGTGCCACAACAAATTAAAAACTACCATCCTCCCAGTTGTTCAGGTGACCACTCTTAAAAAACAGATATTTTCCCTGGGGGTAAACCCAGCGCTCGTAAATCGTGAAATTATACTCTGTCCGATTGATTTTTTCAGGTTCTCCCAAACTTTGTCGAGCCATTTCTGTGGTCATGCCCCTATAAAGCTTGTCACTCACAGCTCGGTTCACAGCAGTTGAAGCAAAGCCCTGCGGATCATCTTCTGATCCCTGGGCATGATAGGTGTTATCCTCATATCCTGGAGGATTCTTGATGCAACGGATGGCCAGACCTACCTGTTTGCTGGCATGATCACGAAAAACCCCGGAGTACTTAGAATTCAGACTGCGGTAATACGCGCTGCCTGCATGGATGGAGGATGATGACCAGAAAAAAGCTGAGTTGCCCCAACCACTATAATTACCATTGAGATAACCACGAAAGCCACCCGGCAAAGCCGAAAACTCAGTATTGGCAAACAAGTGATCCTCTGTTAGTACACCGTGTTCCCAATGTTCTCTTGCCCCTGAAAGTTTGCCTCCCACGCCAGTACCCCTATAGGCTCCCGTTCGCTGGATTTCATAATCCTCCATGCCAAGGGTCTGTTCCAATGCTGTCCAGTCAGCATCTGAAGGGGTGTGCCATCCCTCGGGAGCTAACCCCCGGCTGTCAGACACGGCATACCAATTATATAATATCCCATATGTGTCTTGTTGATTATATAAGGCCATAGCCCCTGTCTGGGTGCTGGTCCAGTCCTTGTTATGCATAAGGTGTGGAATAGGTGTACCATCCTGATAATGAGTTACCCTGAGATTCTCTGCCATCCAGGTTTGAGATCCTATCCTGATGGTCCGGTACGTGTTGCCATCTACATCCACGACATCTGGGGTCCGTTCAGGGATATCCACAACAGAATCATCTGCTTCCATTGCTGCTCGCTTGTCCATGACAGAGATAGTTCCTGGTGCAGAAAAGTTGGCTCGTAAGGAGTCCGGTGTTCCAGATGGAAAAATTTCAAAGGTATCAAGATACCTGTAATATCGTCTGTTTGGGACCCCGGGACCGATGATCTCCTCACCATTTCCCAACACAAGTCTATCGATTTTCTCTGTGGGAATGGCTAGTTGGGCACAGGTGTCATTCTGAAGAAACACAGAATAGAACATAGCCCAAATAACCTTACCGGAATAAACATCTGTTTTTGTAAACACAGAATCGACCTGACCCAGGAGTGCAGAACTGCCTAAAAGAAAAACCAGAATGATTCTCAAAATATCCACCCCCTGGAGATCAACCTTAGAGTTGAGCGAAAAAAATAGTCTAATCCTACCGCGGAATCAATTCAGTTTTTGATCCTCCCTGACTGCTTATGTTTTTCCTGATACTCTTTTCACAAAGAAGCATCTAACAACAATGCTGGCTTGATCATTCAGGGATATGTCTCTAATTGTTAATCGGCCAAATCACATCAGCACCTCAAATGTTCCACTATGCTACAGTCGCTCGTTTCATTTAGATACATCCCCATCTCATTATAAATCATAAAAGTCAATAATAACAACACCATAAATGCCTGGCATAGATATTGACATTTAAGCATCTTTGAACTTGATCATTATTTCATAAAAGGGGGTATTCCAATATGACGCAGAATGCATTTCAAGTCACCCCGGAATCAGCACCAGGCTATAGAGAACTCTTTACTCAATACTGGAAACAAGCCTGGAGTATCATATCAAAATGGCTGATTGTTTTTATTGTCTCACTCATAATGCTATACTTATCAAAAAAAGTGAATTCCTACTATGTGTTGACCCGATGGACCGTCATAGCCGAAATTGCCTTCCTGGCAACCTATGTGGTGTATAAGACCATTATTTCCCCGTTCAGTATCATGAGTAGTAGGAAGGAGCTGATTGACTCTGAAACAAGACGCGTTTCAAATCAACAGGGAATTCTGAGTGATCTACTTGAAGAAACACAAGGAATCGGTGGATTGATGGATCTCTTGCATAAAAACCTCGTGGAGAAGATCCAGACAGCTGAGCAGAACTATTCTGTGGAATACTATAGTCCTTTCTGGGATAATGTGGATGATATGCTGGTTAGTTTTAGCTTGATATCACAATGCCTTAGTCGATTAAGCATAAACGAAGATGTTTACAAGAGGCTGTTATTACACAAAGCGCATACTTTCGATGAATATCCCCGTCCCACCTATGATAAAACTGGCATAAACAAGATCATTTATCGCTTCGAGACCCTGATTAGCACAGCCGAGCGAAATGAGAAATTTGCTACGATTAAGGATCAGCGACATGCCAACCTGAATATTAATGCCGGCCTTAACTCCATCGCATCGGTCCTGATCAAAATGAAGCCTTCCATACAGACTTTGACAGAACAGCTAAAACTGGAAGTTTCAGCCAGAATGGATGTGACTTATGAAAACCGGAAGGAGCTACTGGGTAATCTGGCTCAGATGTAAGGCTACACCCTTATAATAATCAAGAGGACCTGCTCAATCATTAGCTGGGCAAGACACAATTCAGTTAAATCAAAAAAGGTCCCTTTAGGAACCCCTGTATTCTATAAAGATGTACAAAATTGCTTACACTTTGCGGTGATGCGCTTTCCCGCACCATTTCGATTGCTTCTAGTGTTTGATTTTCTTGGGCATATCAAAATTCTCACGCCCTAAAAAGTCAAATTGCTCCAGACAATGTTTCATCTAGAAATGATAGTCGCTAACCTCAGCGCTACGAACGATGTTCATGATCAACTCCGATAACAGGAAATTTTTTTCTCCCAAAGTACTGTTATTACTAAACACTGGAGGTCATTAACTCATTATTGAGTACAGAAGCTCCATTTTTCGTAGTGCTTAGAATTGAATAATAATTTCAGCGAAGAGAACCACAATCATCCATATCCCAAGAAAAGAGATGAATATTGTCTCTATAATTTTTCGACATCTAAACTCGCGTTATCCCACAGCTCGGGTTTTAGTCAATATTATTAACTTTTGTGCAGATTAAACTGATGACCAAGCTCACTTGCCACCGGCTTTTCGTCGATTATATTTCGGAGCTTGTATCGTAATTAGTTTAGTGGGAGAGTTAAAATGAAAAAAATTCTAATCGGTTTAATTTCCGTTATTTCAATATTTGGATTAATCAGCTGTGAAAGCAATAACCTCGACCCCATGGGAGGGGACCCAGGCGACAACAGCCTGGCCAGACACCATGGTGGAAGATCAAACCCACCCTGCCCTGCAGTAGGTGAGTTTGCTGGCGTTAACTCGTTGAGCTCAGCTTATGGCGTTTATGATTACACGCTTTGGGCAAATAAAAATTTGGATGTTGGTACAGTCAGCATCACCAATGATGATGAGAATATTTACGTTACCTATACCACGGATGAAACCGTTGAATTAGAAAAAATTCGTGTGTTTGTCTGGACAGATTTG
>Ga0209361_1000928_pt1 | contig 22730 bp, 22 predicted proteins | sample SaaInlV_200m_DNA_3_FD_184657 | JGI IMG/M metagenome (GOLD analysis project Ga0209361, IMG submission 184657) | Marine microbial communities from expanding oxygen minimum zones in the Saanich Inlet - SI037_S4LV_200m_DNA (SPAdes) (version 2) | ecosystem: Environmental > Aquatic > Marine >... | reverse complement strand
TCAGCAAAGGGCGGCGTGCGAGCAAAACAATTACAAGCGGCATGGAATAACGATTATTTGCTCAAAGTCTTACAGGCGCAATAATTAGATGCGATTGCCCTTTCTACATCCCCCCTAAATTCCAAGTGCGTGGAATTTAGGGGGGATGTAGAAAGGGCAGAGGGGGCAAAAAAATAGGGGCAGGTCTCAGACCTGCCCCTACGAAAGAGCTTTATTTTATTTGTTGCGGGCTTACATCATGCCGCCCATGCCGCCCATTCCACCTGGGGGCATTGCGGGGCCTGCGCCACCTTCGTCAGGGACGTCGGTGATGAGTGCTTCGGTAGTCAGGATCATGGCTGCGATGGAGGCAGCGTTCTCGAGGGCGCCGCGGGTAACTTTGGCGGGGTCGATGACACCGGCTTTGATCATGTCGACATATTCATCGGTGATGACATTGTAGCCAACTTTGCTGTCTTTTTCGCGGCGAACGTTCTCAACGATGACGGAGCCATCTTTGCCAGCGTTTTCGGCGATTTTGCGCATCGGGACAGAGAGTGCTTTGCCAACAATATTGATGCCGGTCTGCTCGTCGTCGTTGTCGCCTTTGAGACCTTCAAGAGCGGCGGCAGCATTGATGAGAGCAACACCACCACCAGGAACGATACCTTCTTCGACTGCCGCGCGGGTAGCAGAGAGGGCGTCTTCAACGCGGTGTTTCTTCTCTTTGAGTTCGGTCTCGGTGGCTGCGCCAACACGGATGATGGCAACACCGCCAGAGAGTTTGGCGAGACGTTCCTGCAATTTTTCGCGGTCGTAATCGCTGGTGCTCTTTTCGATCTCGACACGGATCTGTTCAACGCGACCTTTGATCTGGGCTGCATCGCCTTTGCCGCTGATAACGGTGGTGTTCTCTTTGTCGGAGACAACCTTCTCGGCGCGACCGAGATCATCGAGAGAAGCGGTTTCGAGCTTGCCACCAGTCTCTTCAGCAATAACGGTACCACCGGTCAGGATGGCGATATCTTGCATCATGGCTTTGCGACGGTCGCCAAATCCGGGGGCTTTGACAGCCAAAACATTAAGCATACCGCGCAATTTGTTGAGAACGAGGGTAGCGAGAGCTTCGCCGTCGATATCTTCGGCAAGGATGACGAGGTCACGTTTGCCGATCTGGATCAGTTTTTCAAGCAAGGGAACAAGATCTTGTGCCGAAGAGATTTTCTTCTCATGGATGAGAACGTAGGGTTCTTCGATCACAGCTTCCATGCTGTCTGCATCGGTGATGAAATAAGGTGAAAGGTAGCCACGGTCGAACTGCATACCTTCAACATATTCGGTTTCGAACTGCAAACCTTTGGATTCTTCAACGGTGATAACGCCGTCGTTACCAACTTTGTCCATCACGTCGGCGATCAAATCACCGATCATGCGATCTTGGGCAGAGATGGAAGCCACATTAGCGATCTCTTCTTTCGAAGAAAGCTCGATAGAGAGTTCACTGATCTTTTCGGCAACAGCTTTGGCAGCTTTTTCGATACCACGTTTCAGGAGCATGGCGTTAGAGCCAGCGGCGAGGGTCTTGAGACCTTCGGTGACGATGGCGTGTGCCAAAACGGTGGATGTGGTCGTTCCATCACCAGCGATATCGTTGGTTTTGGTGGCGGCTTCTTTAAGAAGCTGCGCGCCCATATTCTGGAAAGGATCTTCGAGTTCGATCTCTTTTGCAACGGTCACGCCATCGTGGGTGATGGTGGGGGAACCGAATTTGCGGTCAAGGGCAACGTTGCGCCCTTTGGGTCCAAGCGTCGTGGAAACGGCGTTGGCGAGTACATCGATACCTTCTTTAAGGCTACGACGTGCCTCTTCTGAGAACTTAAGTTGTTTAGCCATGGGTCAATCCTCCAAAAGAATTTAATTAGTTTTCTATGATAGCGAGAATTTCATCCTCGCGCAGAATAAGTAAGTTTTTGCCCTCGTGCTTCAAGGATGATCCGCCATAGCGAGAAAATAAAACTTTATCGCCAAGTATCACATCTAGCGCAAGTCGCTGACCATTCCCATCGCGCAAGCCCGCGCCAACTGCAATAACGATCCCTTGCTGGGGTTCTTCTTGCGCCGTTCCAGGCAATGCGATCCCGCCAGCCGAAAGCGTGTCCTTCTCAATCGGCTCGACAACAACGCGGTCACCGAGGGGTTTTAGGGTAGAGGTCATTTTGAACAAATCTTCCTTAGACAAGATTTTAGCACCCTAAGCTTCAGAGTGCTAATAACGCCCGAATGATACTTGCCCCCCGAAAGAGCGTCAAGGGGTGTTAATGAATTCTTATGAAGTTCTGATATTGGAATTGGATGAAAAAAGGTACTGGGCATTTTGGAAATGCAAGGTACTGGGCATTTTGGAAATGCTCAGTACCTGGATACGCACTTGATTTAGACTTGCTTTCACTTATCGACATCTACTCCAACGACTGGCAGATCTCTTCACCCGCCTGGACAATGCCCATAATATCCCTATCACCGCTGAACTGGGCTCTGATCTCTGCCATCACCGTCATTGCCTCATCGCAATAATTCTCTTTCGGGCGGCTGAGCGCGGCAAGGACAGAACCATAGGTGTAATAATAAACAACCGTATTCGCTGAAAGCTCCAACCCGATCACATCAGAAGGCTCATCATTAGGACCGCAACCACCGCGCCCATCACAGGATTCATCGGCTGTGCAACCACGAATGGCACATTTCAATGCCGGGATCGAGCCTTCGTAGTTGCGCGATTTGAAATATACAATACCCAACTGTCCGTAAATATCTGCATTCGCCGGATCAATTTCGAGCGCTTTTTGCACATTTCGTGCAGCAATGAAGAATTCACCCTCTTGAGAATAGGTCTTCGCAATAGATAGATAGGGCACAGGATCTTCAATGCCAAGTTGCTCATTAAGACGTGCGGCTTTCGCAAAATATTCAAGTGAGCTTTCATAGAGCTGGGTACGTACTGTGTCGTTGGTGCTGTCAAAAGCAAGGCGACGATAATTTGCGCCTGCGCGCAAGTGAAGAAAAGTCAGGTTGGGGGAGATGATTAATGCCTTATCGTATTCCTGAATAGCCTGATTATATTGCCCCAGCGACTCAAGCACATAAGCATAAACACGATGTACGTCCATGAGCGTATCATCCTGCTCAATGGCTTGTTGAATATATTGCTCGGCTTGACCCCACTTTTGCTCATCGACCAAAATTTCGGCATAATAAGCCAGCGCGAGTGTGTTCTGATTATCCAATTGTAAAGCGCGCACCGCTTCCTGTTCCGCTTCGAGGAGATAATCGGCGGCTTGGTCAGCTCCGAAAAGGATGCTGTTGGCGTTCCAGTCCAGCACAAATGCTCGGGTGGCGTGTACCGCACTATCGTCCGGGGCGAGTTCCACGGCTTTATCAGCGGAAGCAAGTGCCTCTTGGAGTCTGTCCCGCTGCTGGTCATCCGTTGTCAGCAAAGCAGATGAGTAAGTCTGAATACGCGCCAGATTTGCCCATATTTCTGCATTATTCAGATCAACACGAGCGGCTTCCTCATAGGCGGTAATGGCGGCATCCAGCTTACCGGCCGCAAATTGTGCTTCGCCTTCGAGTGCGTAAGATTGCGCAACGCGCGTGGGCGTAGGCGTGGGTGTAAAAGGGCGTTGAATTCCGCCGGTTTCAAGCTGACGGACAAGCCAAACGCCGCCCAGGATCATGATCAACAAGATGAAGATACGATAAGGGTTGGTCGCTGGCTTGCGAAAGAAGATATTCTGTTGACGCTTCATGCTTCGGTGGTTGGGGTCTCAGTTGCTTCAGGGATAACTTCTTCGGTCGCGATGGGCGGCGAATCAAGATTCTCCTGACATAGATTAATGGCTTCATTGGCATTGAAAACTGCCAATTCATTACTAGGGATTGTGCCAATGATCTGCTGCGCGATCTGGAGAGATTCTCCACAGCGGTTGAGACGTGAAAGAACCAGCGCGTAAGTGAAATAATATTCGGGCGAGCGCCCCGTATTGCTTAAGGGCAAGGCTTCGATCGTTTGTCCTTCGCCAAGATTACCACCATAAATAGAAAGAGCTAATTCCTGTGCGGCTTCAGGCCACAAGAAATTGTGATAATACATCACCCCTAAATTACCGTGCAAGGTGGCGCTTTCGGGATCATCTTTGACCGCCTGCTCACCATATTGGACTGCCTTGGCATATTCACCGATCGTGGAATAGGTACGTGAGATAAAGAGATCGGGCAGGGGGTCGGCGGGGTTAAGCGCATTGGCACGCGTAAACTCCTCTACAGCTTTATCATAAACTTGTAAAGCACGATAATTACGTCCCAATGAAAGATGCAGATCGGGGATATTATCGTTAATGTTGATCGCCGCTTCATACGCACGGATCGCCTCTTCATAATTGCCGGTCACTTCGAGCACATAGGCGCGTGCGCGGTGTGCTTCCATCAAATCAGGTGCCAGGCTGAGCGCAACACGAGATTCTTCAGCTGCCAACTCAACCGAGTCGAAGGGACCTATGCCAGAGAGAAAAGAATCTGCCAAGATCTCAGCATAATAAGCATGGGCCAGGGCGTTATTCGGATCAAGCTCAAGGGAGCGTTTTACAGCAGCCTCTGCCGCAAGAAGTTCCCCCTGAAAATCAAGCGCCCATGCTCGCACCGCGTGCGCTATCGAATTATTCGGGTTCAGCAAAAGCGCATTCTCGGCGCTCTCTTGCGCCTCTTCATAATGTCCAATAAAAACCTGCACGCGCGCCATCGCGATATAAGAAGAAGGATCACTAGGGTTTGAGCGGATCGCATCTTCATACGCAGTGATCGCTTGTGGGAATTTGCCCTGCCCAAAAAGATTCTCTGCCTCAGAGACAAAAGATTCAGGTGCGCGCGTAGGTGTGGGGGTATCAATAAAAGGCGTCCGTATCTCAGGTGCTACATAACGCCCAAAATAAGTCGTGGCAAAGATCATGCCAACCAAAACCGAAACCCAAAACCAATTTATTCGCCTGCGACGGCGATTCATAGACCATTTATTTCTTTTCAAATACATAACGGCATCTTACCATCGGCATAGAGAGCGCGCAAGACAAGGAATTTTAGAAAACACTCATCTCAAAACCAGGAAAAAAAGAAGACTTGCATAACCTCCCTCAAAAGGCTAGAATGAAACCATGCATTTTGACATATTTACACTTTTACCAGATGTTTTTCGTCCCTACCTTAATAGCAGTATCTTAAAACGCGCTCAGGAAAATGGACATATCGACGTGAACGTCCACAACATCCGCGATTGGACGCACGACAAACACCACGTTACTGACGATAATCCCTACGGCGGCGGGGGTGGGATGGTCATGAAACCCGAACCGGTTTTTGAAGCTGTAGAAGATGTGATCGGGATACCACCTGCCTGCCCCATTATTTTGATGACCCCGCAAGGTCGCCCCTTTACACAGGATGTGGCGAACGAACTCGCTCAGCACCCTCGGCTTGCCCTCGTTTGTGGGCGTTATGAGGGTCTCGATGAGCGCATCCGTACCCATCTCGTTACCGACGAAATCTCCATTGGCGATTACGTGCTTACCGGCGGAGAATTACCTGCCTTAATTTTGGTCGATGCCTTGGCACGCCTCATTCCGGGCGTACTCGGCGACGAAAACGGCGCAGCCAACGACTCGCACGCATCCGGTTTACTCGAAGGACCGCACTACACCCGCCCGCCCGAATTTCGCGGCTGGGAAGTTCCCGCCGTGCTGCGCTCTGGCGATCATGGCAAAGTTGGCCAATGGCGCAGAGAGCAAGCTCTGCTCCGCACCCTCGAGCGCAGACCCGAAATGCTCGAAAAAACTGAACTCAGTAAAAAAGATCGAGAATTTCTAAAGAAGCAAGGTTGGCAGCAAAAAGTGGTTAGCGAATGAAAAGAAAGTCTTGATAAAAATGAAGCCGTCCAAGGTTTTGCTCTTTGATGCACTTATTAACTTTATTCTGGGAATACTTTTGCTTCTGCTCATTCCTTTTCCTAATCAGCTCCCAGAATTGCTTGGTGTACCAAAAGTTCAAGAAGTTTTTTATCCAACAATTATGGGGGCAGTTTTTATCGGCATCGCGGTAGCCCTTGTTGTTGAGGCTTACAGAAGCGTTCCGCATGGGTTTGTCGGTCTTGGCTTAGGGGGTGCAATCGCTATCAATTTAAGCGGGGGAGCGGCACTTGTCGGCTGGCTAGTTTTTGGCAAGCTTGAAATCGCCCTACATGGCAAATTTTTCCTGTGGGGAATCGCAATCATTTTAATGCTCATTAGCGTAATTGAACTAACTGTTCATAACAGAAGAAAATAAGGAGAAGGAAATGAAATTCAACTATGGAAAGATTTTTTTGCTCGGCTTTGGCTTTTTCGGCGTCAGTGTAGTTTGGGGTGTCTACAACGCATTTGTACCCATCTTTCTCTCTGAGAAGTTCAATCTCGCCCCGGGCTGGATCGGCTTCTTCATGACTCTCGATAATATAGCCGCCCTCTTCATCCAACCAACGGTAGGCGCATGGTCAGATAGCCTGCGCACAAAAATTGGCCGGCGGATGCCCTTTATCCTTATCGGTGCACCTATTTCGGCTGCCGCCTTTGGCTGGATCCCGCTCGCGTCTGTGCTACCCCTCTTTGTCGCTGGAACGAGCACCTTACTCTTAAGTATGGCGCTCTGGCGCACGCCTGTCGTCGCCTTAATGCCCGATATTACCCCGTCACCCTATCGCTCACAAGCGAATGGCATCATCAACTTTATGGGCGGCATCGGCGCGATTTTCTCGTTTTTAGGCGGGGCAACACTTTATGAAATGAATCCTGCATATCCATTTTGGATGGGTTCAGCACTGGTACTCATTTCGGCGTTACTGGTCTTCTTCTTCATCAAAGAACCGAAAGAAATTGTCGAAACCGAAAAAGAACCCGGATTGCTCGTCAACTTAAAAGAAGTCTGGGCAGATAACGATAAAAGCGCCCTGCGTCTTTTTGGCGCGATCCTGTTCTGGTTCGTCGGCTACAACGCCATCGAAGCCTTTTTCACGCTCTATGCCAAAAACTATCTGGGGATGACTGCCGCAGACGGCACGCGCCTGCTCGGGCATCTTTCACTCTTCTTCGTTCTCTCGGCATTGATCGCGGGATTCGTAGGCGGCAAATTTGGGCGCCGCAACACAATTATGGCGGGCATCTTTCTCCTCGGCGGGTTGCTTGCAAGCCTCTACGCGCTTCCGCCAACATTACTTGCTACTGTCCTCACCAAATTACCGGTACTCGGCAATGTACCCGTTATCAGCATCTTTTTGATGGCAGCCGGTGTTGCCTGGGCATTAATTAACATCAACTCCCTACCTATGGTCGTGGATATGGTGGATGATGCTCGCATTGGCACTTATACGGGTCTCTACTATCTCTTCTCAACGCTAGCAGCTATTCTCGGACCCAATGTAAATGGCTGGATCATTCAGGCTATGGGCAATAATTACAACTCGATCATGTTCGTCGCCCCGGTCTTCATGCTGCTTGCCTTCCTGATGATGGCCGGTGTCAAGCGCGGCGAAGCAAAATCAGCATAGTATAAAGTTTTTAAAAAGACGAGGCAGATCAAAGGGTCTGCCTCGTCAATCAGCACAAATTAAAATCCGTTCTGAAAAAAAGCAAACCATTCAAAACACCCCTTATATCTTCTTTCTTTTGGATATCGAAAATTTAAAATGCCATGAAGAAAAATTACTCTACAAACAAAAAAACTAAAGCAAAAGGCTGGGCTTTTCTCGGCATCTCGATGGGCATGTATGCTGTTCTTTTTTGGGTAGTAGAAATAAATTCAGGCGCCCATGCGGTAATACTTTCTCTATTGCCCGTTATGATAGGGGGCTGGTATCTGGGCATTTTTAACGGCATTCTTACAGCATCTTTCGCTTTGTTGCTCAGCACGCTTATCCTCTACATAAAAGGACCTTCGCCTACGCCCGGGTTGATTTTTATCCAGAATGGGCTGTTGGGGACTATCTCTCTTTATCTTATTGCGATTATTTTTGGCTATCTGGGACGTATAGAGCGCCAGTATAAAGAAGCAGTAAATACACGCGCACGCACTGCAGAAGGTTTCGAAAGACAAGCCGCTTCTCTTACTCAATTAGCAACGATCACCAATGAAGTCTTGGATGCGACTGATCTACTTTCTGTCCTACATATTTTGGCAGCACAAACCCGCACAATGTTCGCAGCAGATGATTGTCTCATCAGCCTTTGGGATGAAACAGAAAAATATTATTTCCCGCGTGCAGCGGATGGTCAAATGAAGGAATTTCTTGAAAGGCTCCGTCCACGCGCTGAGAACCCCGTTTTATCGAAATTACAAACTGGCGATATTCTCATCTTTGCAAAGCCGGGAGCTCTGGAAGAAACAGGGGACGATTTCCGTACAATCTACCCGAACGGTACAGTATTGGTATTACCGCTAATCACAGGGGATGAAAAATTAGGCATTCTATACCTTCTCTTTGAAAAAGAGTACAACTTCTCTCCCAGCGAGCTCACTTACGCAAAGCTCACCTCGCGTCAGATCTCGCTGGCGATTTCAAAGGGCGCTCTACTTAAAAAAGCACAAAACCAATTAGAAGAGATTAAAGCTTTACATGCAGTAGCACTGGCAATGGCTGAAGCAAATGACGAAACATCTTTGCTCAAACGGACTATTGAAAGTTTAGGATCTTCGCTCTACAGTTTTAATATGACAATCCTTTTACTTGACCAACAGTTGCAGGTAGTCAAAACGAAAACCTCTTATCAATTGGCAGAGGATAATATTTTCAAAACCATTCCGCAGGGAGAAGGGGTGACCGGAAGAGTAGCGCAAACTGGCAAGCTTGAACGCATCGGTGATGTTCGCACAGCCCCTTACTATATTGCCGCGCTTCCATCTACTCTCTCTGAAATCTGCGTTCCAATTAAAACGGGCGATAACGTTTTGGGAATTATCAACATTGAAAGTGACCAATTAAATGCCTTCAACGCTAAAGATGAGCAATTACTAACCACCATAGCCCATCAACTTTCAGTTGCCCTTATACGTCTGAATGCAGAAAGAGAGCAAAACAGGCGTATAAAGGAAATTGCTCGTTCAAATAAACTGATCCACTCCCTTACAAAAGTCGCCGCTCAAATGGAAATGTCTTCTGAGCCGGATGAAGTGATGAGCCTAATGGGAACCGAATTGAAAGAACTCGATATTCAGGCACTCGTTGCACTTTTTGTTCCCGGCTCACAGGATCTGGTCATTCGCTACACATCACTCGACCCGATAATTGTTAAAAAACTTGAGCGCTTCTCCAAAATGCCCATGAACGAGTTATGCATCCCCGCAGACGATCTGCCACCTCACCTGAAACTTTCGGAAAATTTACAGCCAGCGATCATACATGATTATTATTCAATACTTTCTTCACTCCTAAAAGGGCTCTCTCCTAAAATAATCAAAAGGGTATTGGCACGCATCCTAAATCCAGATAAGATGACCTTGGGACATTTCCCGCTTGTCTATCAAGAAAAAGTTTTAGGTTTTCTTTGGCTTTGGAGCGATACTTTGCAAGAAACAGATTTACCAACCCTCTCTGTTTTTTCCAACCAGGTTGCCTCTGCGCTTGAAAATGCCCGCCTCTTCGCCGATGTGCAGCGCCTTGCCCTCACCGATGGGCTAACGGGACTGCATACACGCCGTCATTTCTTTGAATCAGCCTTCGAAGAATTCTATCGCTCACGTCGTTATGGGCACCCTCTTTCGATCATCATGCTCGATCTTGACCACTTCAAAAAAGTCAACGATACCTATGGTCATGCCGCGGGCGATACTGCCTTAGAAGAAGCTGCCGCTACATGCAAGAAAATCCTTCGCGCACAAGATATTATCGGACGATATGGTGGAGAAGAATTTGTCATTTTACTTGCCGAAACAGATATTAACGCCGCTAAAAAAATCGCAAAACGTGTTTGGAAAACCATCCGTGAGTTAGAAATTTCCACGCCAAAAGGCAATTTTCAACTTACTGTAAGTCTTGGTATTGCAGGGGATAATATAGAAGAACAAAACCTGATCGACATGATCGAAGCTGCCGACCAAGCCATGTATGCTGCGAAAGATGCGGGACGAGATCGGATAGAAATAGCCCCACCCTATTACGCAGGAATCCAAACAACCCAGACTCGTACTTAATTTGAACTTGCTTCCACTTACCCCGCTACGCTGTTTTTTTCCCAAACCTGATATAAGCCTAAATCCCCCGCTGCCCCATCTGAATAGAAAGTCTCCACAACCTTAAAGCCGCTCATCTCGGCGAGATAAGCCAACTCCGCTTCGCTGTAGTGATGTGCATAACGGTAACCTGTGCCGCCGCTACGCCAATCGAGCAAATAGTCGCCTTCGTCCACATCGGCTGCGTCCAATCCGACTATATCCCAACCTTGGATTCGTTTTCGCAGCCTTTCGCTATTCAAAAATTGCCAATTCGAGTGGATAAACTGCCCTTGCTGGGCGAGGCGCTGATGAATATTACGCAAGATTTGCAAACGCGTCGCTTCACTCGGAATATGATGCAGCATAGCAAAGCATGTAATCACTGAATACTGACCGCTGACTTCTGTCCACTCTTTTTCCGTGATGTCAAAAGCGTGAAAAGTAGCCGGAAAATCTTCAGGGATGAGTTTGGCGTCCTCGAGCAGAGGCAAGCTGAAATCCACGCCGAGTATCGGGGCGCGATGTCCGTTGGCTGCCAACTGGCGAATAAACTCCCCGTTGCCGCATCCTACATCCAGGAGCGAATCATCGCGCCCTATCCGCTCTACAATTTTTCGAACCCCGGGCTGAACACGCCTACGCGTGCGCGAGAACTCTGTACCGAAACTCTGATAGAATTGCCTATTGATGTCGATAATTTGGGCTGTGATCTCTTCTCTCATGTTGCCCATTATATCTTGTGAGTGCCTGTGAACGAAAAAGAAGTTTGGTTAAAATCGCGAAAGATCACGCCAGAGAAAATGCGGCTGGCGCGTTTGGCGTTGGCAGAGGTGCTTGAAGGCACCCCCGCCCTCGAGGCGATCAAGCATTACCCGACATCCGATGGTTATATCGGTAAATACGCGCTGGTGGCTGCCTATAACGCGATGGTGGCAAAAGGCGAGATCGATGCGAGTACTGAGATATTGGCGAAGATACGCATGAAACCGGTGCGTACACTTTCGGGCGTGACAACAGTGACAGTGCTAACGAAACCCTATCCCTGCCCGGGCAAGTGTATTTTTTGCCCCGACGATGTGCGCATGCCGAAATCTTATTTGCCGGATGAGCCAGGGGCAATGCGCGGACTACACCATAAATTTGACCCCTTCGAGCAGGTTGCGTCGCGTTTGGAGGCTTTAGAAGCCGTCGGGCACCCAACCGATAAAATTGAGTTGCTCATTTTGGGCGGCACATGGAGCTCGTACCGACGCGATTATCAGGAATGGTTTATCAAACGTTGTTTTGATGCCTTGAATAGTGTTGAAGCTGAATACGCAGAAGAAAAGATCGCGGAAGGGGAACTGACAGAATCTCACCGCCTGAACGAGAGTGCCGCGCACCGCAACGTGGGACTTGTGATCGAAACGCGCCCCGACGAAGTCACGCCCGACGAATTGGCTTGGCTCCGTTATTTAGGTGCTACCAAAGTCCAGATGGGGGCGCAGAGTCTCGACGATAAAATATTGGCATTAAATAAACGCGGTCACACCGTGCAGGAATTACGAGATGCAATGGCGTTATTGCGCGCAGGCGGCTTTAAGCTCGTTCTGCACTGGATGCCAAATCTACTCGGCGCAACGCTTGAATCAGACACCGTTGATTTCCTGCGTTTATGGGATGGGATCGCGCCCGATGAACTCAAAATTTACCCCACACAATTGCTCAAAGAAACAGAGCTATATCCCTACTGGGAGCGCGGTGAATATAAGCCCTACACAACCGCAGAGTTGATCTCTCTGATTGCAGATGTAAAACCGAGCATCCCGCGTTATTGCCGCGCGAATCGGATCATTCGCGATATTCCTTCGACGAATGTGGTCGAGGGAAATAAACGTACCAGTCTGCGAATGGACGTTCACAAAGAGATGGCCGAGCGCGGCACAGAATGTGAGTGTTTGCGTTGTCGCGAGGTGCGCGGCAAAAAGATCGACATAGAAAAACTAAAACTGGATGATCTAATTTATCCGGCTGAAAACGCAGAAGAACACTTCATTTCTTTTATTACCCCGGATGATAAAGTGGCGGGCTTTTTGCGGCTTTCGCTTCCCAGCGTAGCTGCACCCGAAACAGTTATCACTGACCTTGAAGGCGCAGCGATCATTCGCGAAGTGCATGTTTACGGGCAATCTCTCGAAGTAGGTGCAGAAAAACGGGGTTCAGCACAACATGCGGGTCTCGGCACACGTCTGCTTGAAGAAGCAGAGCAAATTGCTCTCAAGAGCGGTTTCGCGCGGATGGCAGTCATCGCGGCTGTCGGGACACGGAAATACTATCTGGGGCGCGGCTATACGCGCGGTCAACTTTATCTTGTCAAGGAAATAGGGAACACATAATATGTTTGAGTTTCTCACAATGCTTGGCGCCGGACTAGTGACCGGATTTTTGATCGGCCTAACGGGCATGGGCGGCGGCGCGTTGATGACACCCTTCTTGTTGGTGGTGATGAAATTTGATCCCATTTTGGCAGTGGGAACAGATTTGGTCTTCGCCGCAGTGACGAAAATTGTCGGCGGGTTGGGGCATCATCACGAGAGCAAGATATCAATCAAACCTGTTTTCTGGATGGCAGTGGGGAGTATTCCAGCTTCACTGATTGGCTCTCGATTCGTTTTGAGCCAAACTGATAACCGCCATCTAATTGATAAGTTCTTACCAAACCTTCTCGGATGGACTTTGATCGTAGTCAGCATCATCATTATTGCGCGTGTCCTTCGTGTTTTAGGACCCAAGAAAGAATCAGAAGTCCGCTACCCTGCGCCCTGGGCACTGGTAATCATTGGCGCGATTGGCGGGGCGTTAGTCGGGATGACTTCCATTGGTGGCGGGACAGTTATTATGGCATTGCTCTTGCTATTCTTCTCGATGCCGCTTAACTACATGGTTGGTTTAGATGTGATGCACGGTGCGCTGCTGGCAATTATCAGCGCGTTTAGCTATATCCTGGCCGGACAAACGGATTTTTCGACAGTGGGAATACTCTTACTTGGCTCGTTGCCCGGGGTTTGGCTTGGCGCAAAAGTTGTGCATCGGATCAATCTTTTGCTGGTGCGCGGTATTTTGGGATTGTTAGTCTTTGGCGCTGGTCTTCAATTATTACTTGGTGGTGGACACTAAAAATGGAAACTCTATTATGAAAAAGAAAATATTACTCGTAACAAACGGCTGTTCAGAAGCATGGCAAACCATCGAATACGCAGTGTGGATGGCAGATGTAATGAAGACCCCGCTTACACTCTTGGGCGTGGTCGAGGCGTCAGACGAAGAGCACCCTGTTGAAGCGATCTTTAGCCGTGCTGTAGCTCTTTTTCAAGAAAAAAAACTTCAGTACCATCTGCAACTGGTCAATGGAGAAACAGAAGATATTCTAAGCGAAATGAAGTGGGATAAAAACACCTATCTATTCATCGGCCCTCTTGGGCGTTCGCAGGTTAGGCATTGGCTAACGGGGCGTTCCTTCCGCAAGATCATGGAAAACGTCCCCTGCCCTATTTTCTATGTCCGTTCAGCGCGCCTTGAATTAGAAAAAGTTCTAATTTGTTTCGGAGGGTTGAACTATACAGCCCAAGTTGAAGAGATCGGCATAGAAATCGGGAAACTTTCAAAAGCCAAGTTAACTTTTTTACATGTTGTGCCCCCTGTCGAATCCGATCATTTGCCCGGGCAAGCTGAAAGCCACGATCAGGAAAACTTGAAAGATGGCGTTTCCGCACGCATCCTGAAAGAAGCGCAAGAACACGCACAGAACAATGGTGTCTCTTCACAAGTTATTGTGCGACACGGCAATGTTGTTCAACAGATTTTAGAAGAATTGGGAACAGAAAGATATGACTTGGTCTGCATGGGGTCATCGTTTAGCGATCAGGAAAGCTTGCGTCACTTATATGCCCCTAACGTAACTGCTGAAATCGCTGAAGCAATCAATGCCCCTATTCTAACCGCGCGTACAGCGTAAATCCGTTTATAGCCCCGGCGTGGCGGTATTCTCCCATTCGCTAATTGCTTGCTGAATAAATTCACGCACTACCTGATCTGGAATTTCATCAATAAACTCATAGCGAGAGAGACCAATATAGAAATTCACGCCGCCACTAATTGACTCTTGAACGCGAATTCCTTTTGCTTTCAGCGGGTGACCCTCCAGGTTTTTCTGTAAAACTCTGTCGATTTGCTCTACCATGCTCAATTTGGCATATTCTGCTTCGCCTGTGGGAATATCTGTAGAGGCTGGTATTGATACTGCCGGCGAGGAGACCGGCGCGGGTTTAGGAGGCAAAGGTTGAGAAGCGGGATGTACAGCAGGTGGCGCACCAGCTTCTTCCTTTTGGGTTGTATCCAGCCAAGGGCGCAGACCAATCACCAAATTTATTAATCGTTTACGCTGTTCCGGTTGCAAATCTGCTCGCTCCAGAACCATCTCTTCGTCAATTTTTAATTTCAACCCGCCCGCATTTTTTTCAAAAATCACAAGAGCAGATTCGGGCATAGCAGGAGCAGGGGGCATATCCTGAGGGTCAGGTAAAGAAGGCGGCACTTCATCTTCTTTTTTCAGCTTCTTCTTCGCCCAAACTTCAAACAACCCCAAAGCATAGCCAAAAAGCCAAATGCCAACGTATATACCAATCGTTTTTATATCCATAAAAAATCCCTACACTTTCTGACATTGCGGGCAAAAATGCGTGCCACGCTGACCAACCGTTATCTTTTGGACGGGTGTTCCACAATTGAGACAAGGCTCATTTCTGCGCCCATAAACATGCAAATAATCTTGATATTCGCCACCGCGATAGATCCAGTCGATGGATGTGCCGTTGCGCTGGATCCCCTCCTCTAGCACCTTACGGATGCTTCGCCACAGGCGTTGGGCTTGCTTCCGTTTAATTAAATGGGATTTGGTAAGAGGGTGCAACCCCGCCAAATGTAATGCTTCATCGGTATAGATATTGCCCAACCCCGCGAGAAAACTTTGGTCGAGTAAAAGTGGCTTGATCTGACGTTGGTGTTTTTGCATACCCGTATAAAGATTATCCGAAGTAAAGCTCTCATCGAGGGGTTCGGGACCCAGTTTACCCAGCACATCTCCCGGGCTGGGCGTGAACCAGACACGTCCAAATTTGCGCATATCGTTAAAAACGAGATAGTGCCCTTTATCGAAGTGCAATATCAGCCGATCGTGCTTATGGGTTTCTTCTCCCTTTTTACGAAGCAGAAGATCACCACTCATGCGCAAGTGGACTAAGAGATAGTCCACGCTCAGGTGGATAACGATATATTTCGCACGGCGTGAAACGGAATCTATTGACTGCCCGACAATATTCTTTTTGAAAAGGGCAAGCTCTGGGGTTGCGAGTGTCCGTGCCCAAAGTAGATCTGCAGATTCGATTTTACGTCCAATCAAATCCGATCTTAATTTTCGAACAATGGTCTCTACTTCAGGCAGCTCTGGCATTTTCTATTCGTCGAACAACTCACCCACACTGCGACCCTCATGCGCGCGCAGGATAACTTCGCTCAGCATAGGAGCAATGGAGCAAATTTGCAGGCGGTCGCCAAAGAGGGCTTTCGATTCTTTGGGTATGGGGACGGTGTCGGTGGTGATGATCTCTTTGATATCAAGTACAGCAAGTTTTTGGGCGGCATCTGCAGAAAAGACCGGGTGAATAAAGGCGAGGTAGATATCCCGGGCGCCTTTTTCTTTTGCCAAATTGATTGCTTGCGCAATAGAGCCACCTGTATCTACCTCATCATCAACAATGATGACGTCGCATCCATCAATATCGCCGATCACATTAAGTGCTTCGGCATTTGAGTCATTTGCAACGCGACGTTTTTCCACAAAGGCAACGGGCAGGTCCAGGTCTGCTGCATAGTTGCGTGCCTTCTTCGCAAAGCCAAGATCGACTGCCATCACAACGGGAGCGGTAAGTTTCCCGAGTAAATTCTCTTGGATATATTCAACTATCGTATGTGAGGCTGTGAGAACATCACCCGGAATGGAGAAAAAACCCTGCACTTGCCCGGCATGAGGATCGAGGGTCATATAACGATCAGCACCAGCAACTTCGATCATATCTGTAACAAGTCGGGAGGTAATGGGCACACGCGGCTGGTCTTTTTTATCGGAACGGCTATAGCAAAGATAAGGCAGCACAGCCGTAATACGCGCCGCAGAATCCAGACGCAGGGTTTGGAGAGAGATGAGCAATTCCATCAGATTTTGATGCACGGGGCGCGATGTGGTTTGGATGACATATACATCCTGCCCGCGCACGCTCGCGTGCAATTTGATGAAGAGATTATCATTCGGGAAGAGAATAACATCTCTGCCACACAGGTCTTTCTTCAAATAATCAGCTATTTTTTGTGCCAATTCTGGCGAGGCAGTGCCAGGGAAGAGAACAATATCCCCGTAGGCTTTTATTTCATGTGTATGACTCATTCGTATTTATCCCTGTGTCCATTCTGAGCGCAAAATGCTCATAATAAGAATATCCTGGTATTTTCCGTTTTTATATAATGCTTCTCTTTTACGCCCCTCGTGAACAAAGCCAACTTTCTCATAAGCACGAATAGCCCAACGGTTTTCGCTATACACATAGAGTTGAATACGATTCAAGTTGAGCGTTTTAAACCCATGCTTGATCAATAAGCGCATCGCTTCTGTGCCATAGCCCTGATTCCAGATCGACTTATCACCGAGCATAATACCCACTTCGGCTGAATGGGCAACAGAGTCTATGTTAAAAACACTCACGTTTCCAATTGCCCGCCAACCATCACCATCGACGATTTCCACAGTCATGGGTCTTTCAGCCTGGGGACGTTTTGACAAGCCCGCAAACCATTCTTCTTCTTCCCACATGCCCATCGGCAGGTAAAGCGTCAGCCCCTCGGTCACATCAGGATCATTAATCCATTCCATAAAGAGGGGCAGATCATCTTTTTCTGCCCGACGAAAACGAATGCGTTCTCCGTAGATCATTCTTCACTCCCATTTAACAAAGATTGAACTGCGCTCCACGGCGACAAACTGCGCTCAACCATTTTGGAAATCAGTTCCTGATACCCCTCAGCGGATAGATCATCCAAAAAGCGCTTAAACAAGGTTTCTCGGATAAGCGCATCGAACGTGGACTGGAGCTGGGCACGCTCACGAGCAGCCCACTCTCCACCTGTGCGTAAAAAGGCGAGGTGTTTTTCAATTGCTTCGCCCAATTCATCGATACCGGTCCCATCCTTGGCAACGGTGCGTTTTACTACCGGAATCCAAATCGGACTCTCAGCTTCGGGCGTTTCGGAAGCTTCAACAACCATCTGCTGCCCATGATGTTGGAAAACGCGTTTCGCTGGATGCGCAAGTTCCAGCATCCCTTTTAAGGCACGCTCGGTATTCTCCACACCCGGGCGATCTGCCTTATTGACAACGAGCACATCTGCGATCTCCAAAATTCCCGCCTTGATCGCCTGAATATCATCGCCCAACCCCGGGGCTTCCACAACGAGGGTTGTGTGGGCAAGTTTGGCAATATCCACTTCAGCCTGACCTGCGCCAACAGTCTCGATCAAGATGACGTCAAAACCGGCTGCGTCGAAGACCTGCACAACGGCAGCCGTCGTTTGCGCTAATCCGCCCAGCGAACCGCGCGAAGCCATCGAACGGATAAAGACATTCTTGTCACCCGAAAGATCGCGCATCCGCACGCGGTCGCCCAACACCGCTCCTCCCGTAAAAGGGCTAGAGGGGTCAACCGCCACGATCGCGACACGCTTTTCCGCTTTGCGGTAATACAACGCCAGTTGATTAACGAGCGTCGATTTCCCCGTGCCGGGTGCGCCAGTAATACCAATTAGGTGAGCATTGCCCGTGTGCGGAAAAAGCTCATCCAGCGCAGCACGCCCTTCTGCACTATCGTTCTCAATGCGTGTGAGCAGCCGCGAAAGCGCGAGACGATCTTGATTCAAAACGGCTTGAGAGAGACTCATTGAGAACCTCTATCAAGCCGTTTTCTGCACAGATGCGCGTACATCTGCAATGATGTCTTCTGTAGACGCTCCGGGTCCGTAGACACCAGTAACGCCCATTTCCTTGAGCGGGGCAATATCTTCATCAGGGATGATGCCTCCAAGGAAAAGTTTTAGGTCATCCTGCCCGTTGGCTTTGACCAACTCAAGGATGCGTGGCACCAAAGCCATATGCGCTCCAGAGAGTATTGAGAGCCCGATAATATCGACATCTTCTTGCAGCGCGGCTTCGGCGATCATCTCAGGCGTCTGGCGTAAACCCGTATAGATGACCTCCATCCCCGCATCGCGTAAGGCACGAGCAACAACTTTTGCCCCTCGGTCATGACCATCCAATCCCGGCTTGGCGACCAAAACACGAATATTTCCAGCAACCATTTTTCCTCCAGCGAAAAAGCTTTTATATAGCGCGGGAAATTATACTATACGCTCACAATTAGTATCTCTATGAAATATAGTCTAAATCAGAATTGGTTTATATTTGCAAGCTGTCGAATGGTACCCAAAGCTCAAAGATGAGCAAGATTTCACATCGGTATCACCCGCACAAGCATAGACTTTTATTGACAAGAGTGTATCTTGTCTTAGGAAAAAAACTTATGTGCCCGCTAATTCCATTACAAAAATATCCAAGGCCAAGTCCAGAGAAACCTGGCTTGTTTTCGCATCTTCGTCGATATTTAGTAAGCGCTGGTAAATTGCTTCAAGACTGGCAAGCGAAAAATGGCGCGCTTGGGTGGTTAGCTTCTGCGCGACAAAAGAGTGCACTTTCAATTCCGTTTGCACGTTGCCTCTATTTTCAATCACCTCGCGCGCTAAAAGCAAGAGTCTGAATTGCCGCACAACCATCCCAAAGATCGAAAAAGCATCCTGTTCTTCGAGCAAACGATGCAGCATGGCTTGGGCTGCTTTTCCCTGCCCATTACCCAGCGCATCGACGAGTGCGAAAACGTCCCCCTGTGCAGTAGAAACACTCAGCAGTTCTATATCTTGTAGCGTGATGGCACGCTCAAAATTGGCATAGGTTAGCAACTTGGTGATCTCTTGTGCGGTCTGGCGCGTATCCTGCCCAACCATTTCAGCGAGGCGCGCCGCCGCGCGATTTTCAATCTCACCACCCTGCGATTTGGCTTCCTTCTGAATGCGCGCGATCCATTCTCCGGTTTTCCATGCCTTCGGCAGCATAAATGCCTCGGCACGCGCAATTTCTTTGGCAGAAATGGCCCACTTCACGAGCCAATGTTTGGGGGTTTTTTTCTCGTCCACATTTTCAAATAATGCCAAGACTGTGCTGGGCGGCACTGTTTCCAGAAACCGTAAAAATTCCTTACGCTCTTTTGGTTTTGTATAGCGTGCCGAGGGTTTTTCGAGCAGAACAAGTCGGCGTTCTGCTAAAAAGGGCATTGCATTCACCGCCATATTCAGTTCATCTTTGCTCATCGTGCGTGCTTCAAGGCGAGACGTATTCATGCCATCTTTGTCCACGCGTTGCTGCAATTTTTGCAAACGACGCGAAATAGCAAACTCATCGTTGCCATAAACAAAAAGGATACGCAAGGTGTTTTCAGACATTTTTTTATGAACGTGTGCGGATGCGATACATCCCGGGGCGAAGCATCTCGACAGATAGAATTTCCATCGCCCCTATTTTCGCCTCGGTCGTGACCCGAGCCTGCAAAATGGGACCAAGCGGTTTGCTCAGTACCCAGGCTAATACCGCTAAAGGCAAAATAAAGGGAATCCGCCAAAGCTTCTTCGTCCACTTGCCCTGCCCTCCGAGCCCGTACCAAGCGATGGAACCAGCCAGCAAACCCGAGGTCGCGTAGTTTGTTCCGCAGCCGGGGTGAATGGCTAAGTCGCTCTCTCCAGCACAAAGACGCTTGAGCGCCTCCTGTGCCGCATCGCGGAGGTCATCTATATCCACATCGCCAAGGATAACAAATCCGGTTGGGTTTGAATGCCCTCCCATAGGGCGAGCAGGATATTTGGGGCTTAAGATTTTTAACGTAGCATGTTCGAGGGCATGATTACGACGAGTTTCCAGCAAGAGGGGCAGATCGAGAAGGGACATTTTTAGCTCCAAAATTGAGATGCGCTGATTATACCCGTTAACAGAAAAAGCCCCGCTCAGTTGAGCGAGGCTTCAGATCATGATCTGAATTTAGGCTACTGCTTCAGCTTGCACAACTTTTTCTTCTATAGGTGTAACCGCACGTTGGAAACCAATGAAAAGCAAGATCACACCAAAGAATTCACCCAAATAAAGCGCTCCAGGGAATTGCAAACGGCTAAAGATTCCACCAAAAGCAGGCAAGAGCGCCCCCGCAGCAATAAGGAGATTGCCGATGGTACGATGGAGCAAAACACGTTTGCGCCAGAATATCCATGCCGAATACGCCGCGCCACCAACCAACGTGGCGGTACCATAAATATTAAAGAAAGGCGTTAGCACGCGGACACCATCTGTAATAATGGCATGACCACTCAACTCAGCACCCGTATGACCTTCACCGATCATCAATGTTGGGTCAAGTTGCGCCGTGGCGATCTTGAATAAAGCATAGAGAGAACCTATGCCCAAAATGATCATCAGCGTATTTGCCAGTTTACGCTTGGCAAGCAGATAGACTGTACCTTGCCCCAACCAGGCAGCAACAAGGATCGCGCCGAAGAGATACCACATGCGAAAAACAAGTGCGTTCCATCCGAAAGCGCCATAGTAGAATTCACAAAAACCACCGATCCCATAGAAGATCGTACCGATCCCCCAAAGAAGAAGGTGAGCGCGCTTGCGCTCAAAATAACGCTTGAGAACAAAAAAAGCAAAGATAAAACTGATGACACCTGACATTAAAGGTATACCGGTATTTAGCACAATAGACTCCTTAAATAAAAAATATCCGAACCTGTCTGGTTAGATTTTTTTAGGCTACAAGCCCCAGAACAACACCAAATGCGATAATCAAGACTCCGATAACGATAACCACTAAAAGAAACAACATGATCGGAACCACTTTTTCATATAGAGGTGGGTATTGGCGCGCAGGTACTTTCTTTTCAATTTTCATAATATCTAACGATGACTATTTTCAAAGGCTACGTAGGTTTCCATCAATGAAAGCATGGTTTGATCGGTGAAGGCGTGTAAGCGAGAGAGCATCTCTCCCCAAGCTTCAATATCAGAAACACGCGAATCGAGATAGACAGCCGTCATTGCTTCGATGAGCAAATTTCTAAAAAACAAGAATGCGCGCGTTGCCTCAATAAGGCTGAGATTATATCTGCGTCCGCGCGAGGCGTATTCATATCCCAACGAGCGCGCTTCTGCTATTGCATCTTCCCCGTCCGTGCTGAGATAACTTGCCAAGCTTTGCATGAGGGTCTTGCTGCTCATACGATATTGGTGACGAGCATCTTCGTCCAGTTTTTGATACCAGGCTTCAGGCGCAAGGCGTTTTTCTCCGATCTGAAAACGGATGCGCTTGAGAACATAGCGTAAAGCACTCTCGGGCTCCATTTCCTTTTGTTGACGGGACGTCTGCACCCATAAATTGATCTCATCCAAAAGATAACGGCGATGCCCGCCTTGGGTGCGGTATACTGGCAAAACACCCTGATCAGACCACGCGCGCACCGTGCTGGGATGCACACCAAGTCGTTCTGCAACATCTTTTAAACTAAGCCAACCATTCGTGTTTTTTTTACTCATTCACAGCCACAGCCTTTATAAAAATCTACATAAATATATGCAAACCGTACTTTATCAAGGGGAAAACTTTTCGTCAACACAGTTTTATATAGATTTATGACGTTTATCTAAATAACTGATGCCACGCAGTGGCAAAGCTTTGACCGTTTCAGCCCCCTCCCAGCCTCCCCCAAATTCCAAGTGCATGGAATTTAGGGGAGGGGCAAGACTTAGTATTTGCTTTTGCTGGTTCTCCCCATTTTTGCATTTCAAAATGGGGGGATGTCCGAAGGACAGGGGGGCATGATGGTGAAATCCAAACAGGTGCGTAACATCAGTAAATAAGTGTTATTTCACAAGAATAGTTATTGTACTTGCCAGACAGAGCAGAAAGTGAGAAACGAACTAGAAAGACTCAAAAATCGGCAGTTTCTCTCCCTGATCACTGCCGATTTTTGATGACGTAGGTCCCTAAGCCGTTACGTCCCGGTAAACTTGTGAATAATTACATATATAATACTCAGGTAACGTCTACAAAACGTGTACAAATAAAGAAATTTTGTATCTTCTCAATAAATAGGGGTAAGCAAAAAGGAGAGGAGGCCTTTTAATTTTTGTAATAAGCAAGTAAACTAAGAACATGATGATGTTAGATGACCTTGAACTGAACGCCATCCAAGACGAAAACGCCCGCGAATTGATCAGGCGGCTGATGAAT
>Ga0209361_1000922_pt1 | contig 22883 bp, 9 predicted proteins | sample SaaInlV_200m_DNA_3_FD_184657 | JGI IMG/M metagenome (GOLD analysis project Ga0209361, IMG submission 184657) | Marine microbial communities from expanding oxygen minimum zones in the Saanich Inlet - SI037_S4LV_200m_DNA (SPAdes) (version 2) | ecosystem: Environmental > Aquatic > Marine >... | reverse complement strand
TATACACAAAGCTGACTCTAAGAACTAAAGCAACACCTTCTCCATCTCAGCTAGCTGCTCTCCATCAATAGCCAACTGTATCATCACCCAAGATAAGGACTAACCATCCCACAAGACAACAACAGTGCAGCTCGTTTTGACCTAGTAATTGCCACATATAGCAAAGCCCTTTCTTCAAGATCAGCCTGCCGCCTCTCAACAGGATCTCCCGCAGAGTCTAGCGCTACACCTAATGGCACCAGCCCCTTATTCAAACTGGCCAACACCATCTCTTCAAACTCTAACCCTTTCACTCGGTGCATGGTTGCCAGCCGTACATGATTTTGTTTCTCACTATCTGCCCCCTCTTTCTCCAACAGATACACAGAGACACCCAAGCCTTTCAGTCGCTGCCCAATATCATCCCTCTCACGCTTGGTGCGAGCCACAATACAAATATCATGGAGTGCGGCATCTTGCCTCTGCCGCTCCTGTAAAAACTGAGCGATAAAACCGGACTGCTGCTCCGCCGTTTCAAAATTTTCTATTCGAGGTAGATCACCATGCAACAGAGACTTGTACCCTTGCTGATCATCCTCACCTCCATCAAGATCATCAACAGCGAGTCCTTCCAGCAAATTGACTGCCCACTTCCGAATTTCATCCGTTGTACGATAGTTGATCTTCAGCTTACGTGCTCGACCACGGATATTGATTCCACAATGGCTTAGAACAACCTTATTGCGCCCATAGATACGCTGGTGCCCATCTCCGACAATAAAGATATCATTTGCACCCTCAGGAACAATCTGCCGAACCAGATTAAATGCCTGCGTTCCCATATCCTGCGCTTCATCCACAATCACAGAAAAGTAAGCTCCAGTGCTCTTAGCTCCATTTCTCAATAGAGTTGCAGCATCTCGGTAGGCATCATCAACCTCTCGCTTTTTCTCCTGTTCTAGCAGCAAACGATACTCCTCAAATACTGACCAAACCTGCAGCCGCTGCATTCGATTCAATCGCGTCCCTCTCCCCACCCTGGATGCTTTTTTATACTGATCCACTGTAGTAATACTCTGTGGTTGGATCACCCGCCCCCACTCTTCCCTGTAAAACGAATCAGGAAAATTGAGCTCGACGGGAGCCATGCCAATGGCGGCATCCCAATAAGTATTGGTATTGTGCGCAATAACGTAGTCATAGTTATTTCGTTTGAGAAAGCGTGAAACCCACTGATCCAGATTAACCACCTCAATCTTTGATAGCGCTTGCGCATCACAAATGGACTTAAGGTTTTGCTCAATATCCTGAGCCAGATTACGAGTAAAGGTAGTAAAGAGGATCTTTTGCCCATCCGGAACCAAATTTTCTGCCAACCACTTGGCTCGATGCATCGCTACAACTGTCTTTCCGGTACCCGCACCACCCAGCACTCGTACAGCACCATTTTTCACCCCATAAGCCAATTTGCGCTGTGATGGATGAAGAAATACTCGCCACTGCTGTAGTGGGGCATTCAACATCTCCTGTAGCTCAATCTCATCGCCAACAATCACGAAGACACCCTGGCTGCCGACTCGCTCCAGTGCCGCCTGGAAGTCGTCGATATCGACCTCCACTTCTGTAGCAGCCTCTCGATCTGCAATCACCTGATCATAGCTCGATCCCGCTAAGATAAAGAAGAGCCCCTCATACGCCTCCTGAGGCAAGTTGGACTCAACTGCATCCAACTCACCTTCATCACAAATAGTGCGCACCAAAGAGATATGCTCCTCAGGGACCCCTAACCTGATTAACTCACGATCCTTCAACATTTCAAATGTTGGGGCTCTCTCTTCTACGACCTTCTGGGCCTGTTGTTCAACCTCTGGAGCATCTACCGCTGAAACCGCATAGATCTGCAGGGTTCCTGTCTCCGGATTGATATTACACTTATGGCGACGCGCCCAGTCGTAAGCGTCATCATGATTATCCACCCAAAGCAACATAAAGATATTACCTTGCTCTGGCTTAAGCACAATCCCACGATACTTCTGATCAATCCGCACCGATCGCATATTGGGGTCCCTTGCGTCACGAATCTTCTCGTAATTGATACCAGAAGCGCGAGGATCATTCTGAAAACGAGAGACAAAGTTCATCACATTACCTTGCTGCGCTCTGGGTAACTTTGCAAAACACTTAAAAAAATCATTCGAAATTGCTACTACCGCATCCATCACTTACTCCTAATTGCTCACATTGAAGAGTGATTTCACTTCACTCTCCCACTCCTCTTCCAACAGAACCCGCGTCCACTCAGGTAAAGATTCAGAGGACAGCTGCTCACTCTCTTCTGCATATAGGCAAATTATCTTTTGATCTGGCCAGGCAAGTTCAGCCTCTGCAACAACCTCGCCCTGATCATTATCTATCTCATAGCCTACAACCGGAACCGACAAACCTGATTTCTCCAACTCACAGAGAGACTCTTTCAGTTCTGAATCTACTAAACCACAGGCATCTCTCCATGCCTCTGATGAGACAAACTGCTCTCCATCCTCTCCCTCATCAACAGAAATGAAACTACCACGTCGATCCAGCGTAATTGCCTCATAAACGCCCGACTCCACACCACTACTGCTCGACCAGATAAAGTGGGGCAAAAACTGGAACAGGTTCGCTGCTGACAACCATCCATGCCAAGAGCGCTTCTCTACTCCCTCTTCCTGCCCCTTATCATCCAATCTTGCACTAACAATCAACGCATCAGAAGAGGCCTGTTGGATAGCTGCTTGCGGCACCATCAAATCAATATGCAACGATCCAAAGTCAGATTCTGCACAAGCAGATGGTTGATCTAGATCAGCCTTTGCAACCATCGACACCGGCATCTGCTGGCTCAATCTCCCTCTCACCTCATTCACCCACTCCTCGGCAACCATGTTGGTACGATCAAACCAGTAGAGTGAGCGCACAAAGGCGAGTGACTGCCACTGTTTTGGGACTGGATCCGCCAAAAAATGCAGTAACTGTTCAAAGGACGACTTAAGCGACATCTTAAAGAATGAATCTGAAACCTGTAACCGCTTCGACATAGGCTCTACAATCTGCAGCATCACATCATTCAAATCATGACTAAATGGGTTACCCAACTCCTGTCGCGTACCTGCAAACTGATCACGCACATCATCCCAAGTCAACGACCAGACACGGAATTCCCCACTACAGAGGATAGCCATCCGCTTGGCGCTATCCTCAGCACTAATCTTGTTGTGATACTGATAACCATCCAGGAACAGCGCGATCGGCAAGAATGGATTCTGCCCATCCGTGCGGGCGGACCGAATCACAAAATCCGGACGAGATGGCAGCTCAACCCTATCACTCTTACCAAGGTCCACCTGTGGTTCTATGGTGTACAAGCGCTCTCCCACCTGCAGGAACCAACCTGGGCGGTCACCCACCAGCTGCTGGTGAATCTTGACCTCCAAACCATCAATGGAGACAACACGAAACGCCGCAATAAACTGGCGCTCCAGCTCACTATCCAGCAGCGGATTGACCACTATTTCATCGACTGTTTCGAGTGGTTCAATCCGATCCGCATGATCCAAAATTGCCCCGAACAACTCAACAGCACGATCCCGTGAGGTCGACTCCATTCCATGGCTATTTCGGTAGGCATAGAGACAGCGATAACAACCGTCCTTCTCTAAATCCTGGTTACAGCTGCATCTGCTCATATGGTCATGAGCCAGCCGGAAGATCTCCATCATCTGCTCAGGCTGCTCCATCAGCTGCTGCAGATAACCCGTTCCCCCAGGCACCGAATCGTAGATCATCAAGAAGTGGCGCTCTCCTCCACCCTCTGCGGGTTCACTGTAGTTCATCACCCGCAAATGGTCGACTTTACCGCCAAAACGTAGCTGCAACCCCAACTGCAACCCAGCGATAAAGGAGTTAAGAGACCCTTCACCCTCTTCCAAAGTAGAGAGCGGCATCAAGATGCGCAGTGCCTCAGATGAAAACTCCCGATAGAGATAGAGACAATCGACTAGGTTTTTTTCATCACTTGGACGCTCTCGTCCTGATCGACAGGTATGGCTATGCTCCTGCGCTTCACCTGCTGCAACCTTGTGCCGATTCTGTACCATGCCGCAATGGCGGCACAGCAGAAAGCCGGGGCGCACAGCAGCTACACCAGCAATCTCCAACTCATCACCTGTTGCCCCATACTCTCCAAAATTAACCTCTCTAAAGGCCACCTTACGGACAAACTCAAAACCAAAAGGTAACGCATCCTCAGCAATACGAAATGCCTGCACGACCTGCTCACGCTTAACATCAGCCATCATCTGCCGTACATGAAACGACGATTCTCGATCCTCACTCTCATCAGAGATCCGGCTATCCCGATCACTGCTGTTAGCCATCACCTGACGCAGACGGGCCATCTCAATCAATTGACCGCCATCCGACCACATTGGATCACCACACTTCGGACAATCGCCATCCACATGTACTTGTGAAATCGCAGCATGGGCACAACTGGGGCAGAACCTCCATTGCTCAATCGATGAGAGATCCAGATCCACCTGCCGAATCTGCACACGGCGCTCCCCCGCATAAAATTTGCTATTGGGGATCAGTTCACGAATGGCCGATACACCGGGGCGCTCATACTCATAGATCTCATTCTCATAGGGAGGCTCCCCCTCCTTCGGCTGCCCACGTTTACGGTAGATCACCGAGCGCAGTGTCACCCCCTGCTCAGGAAATGCATAGTTAGGAATCAGCCCTTCATCAGTCATAAAGTTAAGTGGCTGCTTGCCATTGATCTGTTGCAGTAGCACCATCAACCCTCCACGCTCCTGCTCAACCTCCCGCATCTCCTTTATAACCGCTTCATCTTCTGGTTTTCGCTTGAGGCGATCGAGTGCATTTTTCAATGCCTTAATCTTGCGAACCAGCCCCTCGCGCTCCTGTTGAAGTCCATGCAGTGTAGTAATCAGTCGTTGGCGGATTCCTTCCTCTTCCCCCTCATCCAACACAAACTGCTTTAGTCGCAGCTGAGAGGCCTCCGTCAGCTCATCGCCAAAAAGGGCAACAAAGGCATCAAACAGCCCTATCCCTTCAGCCTCTACAAAATCAAGAAAATTAAAGGGGAACAGCGCATGGTCACCCCGTTCCAGCGCATCCAATACCCCCTTCACCCCTTTTGGTATCGCACGCTCATCAATACCGCTATCAACCCACTGATCCATACAGTACGCCGTCAATTGACGAGAGATCACTGCAAAAGCATTCAGATAAACCCCAGGCGGTTCCACATCCCCTGCCATCATCATCAGTGGGTCGGCATAAAAATAGAGATCATGTGGCGCACCCTCTGCCACCGTCATCGCAAAGGCATTACCGTCCCTTCTCCCTGCACGACCGATACGCTGCAGGTAGTTCGCTTGCGCTGGAGGGACTGAACAGAGCAGCAGCGAGGAGAGATCCCCAATATCGATACCCATCTCCAATGTTGGGGTAGCCGAAAGAAGATTACACGACCAAGGGTGATCCCCGTGAATAAAGTCATGCTCAATCTGCTGGCGCAGATCCCGCTCCAACAGTCCCGTGTGTTCTCCTGAGAAGATTCGTGCAAGTTCCCCTTGCTGGTACGCTTTGGCCAACCAGTTTTCTCTTGGCTGTCTTGCTTCATAGCAGCCTTGATCACCATGTAACAGTGAAGGCATCCCCTCCAGTAGATCAACCAGCGCCTCATCCACAAAACGGCGATCCTTTGCAGAGGCAGTCTCCAACATCGCCACTCGACGGCTCAGATAGAGCTGCTGAGAGTTCAATGCCCATACCCTGCTCCCCTTCTGCCCATCATGTGCCACCAATAATTGTTGTTGGACCAGCTGATCCATCACCAGTGGAATCAATGTGCGTTCCACTCCAACCGGGAGCATCTCCTGCCCCAGCGTCTTCTTCATCCACGCCACCAACCAACTATCTCTGCTTCCGCTGGTCAGCGTCTCAAATTTGGAGTGAGAACGGGCATCTGTCAGAAAAACCGGGGCACTGGCATTGGGGGCCATAGAAGGAAGATAACTCTGCTGATTAAAGAGCCAATTCCTCCCTCCCTGCTGGATATAACTCTGCAGAAAGCGATGATCAATCGCTCCAAGTTGCTTCATATGCAACAACAATCCCAGCACAAAATGGCTCACCTGAGCCTTCTCGATCCAACGCAGCCCCTCATTTTCATGCAGCGAAACCATTAGCGCCTCAACCGCTCGCTCAACCGCAGCACGCTCCACTCCCAACACCAACAGTCCAACCTGCTCCAGCGACCGTCCAATCGCACTGCGATAGCCAAACTCTGCCAACACCTCCCACTCCAGCCGCTTACTGACATCACTCACCAGTCGGCTATCCGCTGGCAACTCCGTAGCCCCTTCTTTCTGCAGTGCCAAGTACTCCTCATACCAGAGCATATTTGGACCGATAAAGTGCGTTACAAACTCCAGATCACTCCAGGCATTTGGGTTGATCGTCATATCCCGCCAGAAATTCGGTAGCCACTGATAATACTCATCCAGCGCCATCCGCTCCTCAACCATCGCCTGTGCCATCGCGCCCCGCACAAGATTGCGCCAAGTACGCCCAGCAAAGAAACCGGCTCGATGGGATGCATCCTGCACACTATCCGAAAAGGTGATCAATTTCTTGTCATCATTCCAGCGACTGGCGTAGAGGTGGTGGATCGCTACACTAGAGAGGGTGACCGAGCGCGCCCCGAACACAATCATCGAGTGGCTCGCGGCACAGACCGGGCAGTTGTGCTCAGAAACCACACGATTTACCTTCCCCTTTTTCTGTTTCAGAAGCTCTGGCCTGAATACCCGTTGCAGAGAGTCCTGTCCACAGGCAGAGCAGCGCTCATCGCCCCCCTGCAGGTGCCCACACTCTCTACAGAGGTAACGCACCATACCTCGCGACTCAGGCTGCTCTTCACCCTTCAGCAACGGTAACAGCATGACTGATTCAGGGTCTTGACTGAACCATGCCTGATAGACCGCCCGCAGATCTACATTGATATTGGACTCACCCGGTGCAAGACGGGTAATCCAGGCGGTAGTGTTGCAGTGGTTACACTGCACCAGCGGTAGAGCCAGCTCCTCATTCCCCTGCTTCAGGTCATCGGCATACATTAAGCGGGGAAGTAATATCTCATCATCCTCAACCCGCTTCAATGGAACCACCATACGCCGCATCTCACGCATCCAGAGCTGCAGGCGCAGATTGACCAACGGTAGACCATGCTCATCCTTTGCCAGCGCCACCAGTGCAACCAGCGCATTCAGTACTGCCGCAGCATGGGGCTGAAAAGCGTGGGGCAAAGTACCACGTAGCGCTTCTGAGAGCGCCTCCAATTCTATCAATGGCGATCGAGAGAGCAGCTTGAGAATATTGTTAAACAGCAGATGGCGCTTGAGCAGACTTCCTAAATGAACACCTGCCTGTTTACTCTTCCAGTCCAGCGGCTCGATACCTACAAAAAAGAGTGTAAACAGCTGATCCAGCCACGCCTCCAACGAAGGCCAGCAAGTCGCATCCAGACGCTCAACCAGATCCTCAGACTCCACCAACAAATACTGAATTGGATCTTGAAGAAAGGTCTCTACTCCCTGACGCTGCTCCACAACTACCGCATGCTCATCAAAGGCGGCATGGAATACCTGTGAGGCGTACTCTGTCAATGCTACTGCGCCACGACCACTCCCCAAGGTGGCCGAGGTCCCAACGCAGATCAGCGGGTGATCACTATCCGCAACACGGCCTCGCAATCTACGAATCAGACAGGCAAGGTCGGTCCCCTGTGCTCCATCGAAAGTATGCAGCTCATCCACCACTAAGTAACGCAAAGTCTCCGGCCCATTAAAGCGCCACAATGGCCGATCCTTCGGGCGTAGCAGCAGAAAATCGAGCATTTTGTAGTTGGTGAGCAGAATATCGGGGGGGGTTTCCCGCAAGATATTCTTGTCGGTGATGACTGAGCTCGCCTGCATCTCCCGAACCGGCTGCTCCTCCTTTCCCCCAACGAAGAGCCCAACCCGCACTCCTTTCAAGCTTGGCGCATGGGCCACCTCCTCCGCAAAACGCTTGGCCTGATCAGTTGCCAGGGCATTCATCGGATAGATCACAATCGCCTTGATCCCCTTCTCTCGGTGGCGACCACAATGGTCCAGCAACGGATAGAGGAAGCACTCTGTCTTGCCTGAACCGGTACCGGTCGCTACCAGCGTTGAACGAGCCAATCGATCCGAGGTGATCCGCTCCCAAGCCTGCTGCTGGTGCACATAAGGGGGGTAAGTGGTCTCAAAACTGGAAAAGAATCCAGTACCCTGCTCTCCTGTCTGGAACGGCAACCCCATGGAAACCCATGGCCCCTTCAACAGATTGCCCTGCCCCTCCACAAAGCGGGAGAACAGCCCTTTGAAATAGGGGGTATCGGTCTCAAAACCGGTGGTGATGAAGCTCTTGAGACCGTTACTGATCTCTTCTGAAAGGAGAGTCGGTTGCATATATTAGAGATGGTTTAACATTTTTCTATGTCATTAAGGTGAGCTAGTCTCAGCTTGGTATTCGCCTTTGCGTTATCACCTAATTACCCCTTCCTTCCAACAGCTGTTCAACCAAACGATAGACTGTAGTTCCATTTGTGGTTGGCCAACTAACGGTTGGAGGGTTATCAAGCTCTTGCGCTCTACTGACCGCCCTATTGATTTCTGCCTGACCAAACCAACTTTGTTGAATGCCTTTATCATAACCGGGAAGCACTCTCTTTAAGCGGCGCGAACAGTCTCCAGAAGAGAGTACACCTTGTCCATCATCAAAATGGAGCAACAACCAAAACTCAAATTTGGGTGTCGAAACAGCCAAATGATAATTACTCTCTGCTCTTGTCCATGACAATAAGCTATTCAACTGTTGATCACTCCATTGATCTTTATCGATCACCAACCATGCTTCATCCTCTTTCCGAAGCCTCTCATCCTTCAGATAGTCACGCATTCTTTTCAATACATGGTTCGGTGAGCTTCGATCTTTACTGCTCAAGCATTTCACCCGAACAATGGAGCCCCTGCTATTAAACAGGTTAAGGTACTCTTTTTCCGTCTTTGACCCTTCGGTTGAAATCAGATACAGCTTTTTGTAGCTACGACTTGGCTCTGATCGCTTAAAGCTTCTGCGTGCCATTAGTGGACCTCAGCACAGCCTGTATGGGCAGCAGCTGTACCTAACGTACCTTCAAGAAGAATCCGAGGCACCCCTCCCATCCGCCCCTGCAGATAGCTCTTGCGGATATCCTTATCATAACGAACATCCTTAAATTCACTGAATGAGATCAGCTCAGAAGCTCCTGCACTATTTCGTTCTGTCACCCACATCTCATCTCGGCGCAGCAACTGCTGATCCATCAACAATACATCATGTGTTGTAAGCAATAATTGTGAACGAGACTCTGGTGAACAGCTGGACAGATATGCTGTCAGCAATTGGCGTGTCAACAACGTGTGCAGACTGCGATCCACCTCATCAATCACATACACCTTCTTGCTATTGCTAGAAGATAGATCCAAGAAAGCGGGCAAGAGATCAATCACACGCTGCGAACCATCCGACTCCATACGCATTTCAAACTTGGCTTCGCCACCATCCTCGGTAGGGTGATAGGTAACCAGCTTTTTTGCAACCAACTTGCCATCTTGGTGAGTCACGATAAAACGCTCATTGACCGGCCCACCAAGCAGGCGCAAACTCATCCCCTCTTTCACGTCTTCCAGCAAAGAGCTCTTCATCAGATCTGGAATAGGCAAGCTCTCCAACGGCACCACCTCTCCACCAAGACGATTGATACCTGTGTCGAGTTGAGGCAACAGATCATTCATTGTGTCGAACAGAGGGTTCCCTTCATCCAAAAATTGTTCGAAGGATTCAAAACGTGCATCAGGGGCAACCAGCTCCAATGTATCCCTGAACCAGTCATAAACCGGACGAAAGTTATCTACCTTCTGAGATACTGAATTGGTTAGAAACAGCTGATTCTCTCGCGTACCCCGGAAGGCAAACTGGAGCAGCTGATCCTTTTTCAGAGCTGCACCAAACTCAATCTCCTCACCCTTTCGATCAAACAGAAGCTTTTCGCTGCTGCTATTGACCTGAACCAGCCGCTCCTCCAACACTTGCCTGCGATCTACTACAAAGCTGTACTCATACACGACTTCATCAATCAATAATTCAAAAGCAAAATGTGACGGCTTCTCTTCACCCTTTGTAGCCAGCCGAAATGGCTCCAGCGGAATCAATCCATCAGGATGGGTACCCTTGACCACCAGCATCTTGGAAAAACTGAGTGCAGAGAACAAGTTGGTCTTTCCAGAAGCATTACCACCATAGATCAATGAGACCGGCAGCAATCGGGTACTATACTTTTTTACTTTTGCTACCCGCTCGCCATGCTGGCGCTCTTTACCGGCAACCATTGTGAAAGACGCTGGATCACGAAAAGACTTCCAGTTTTCAATAGAAAAAGAGATGATCATTATGGGTATTCCTATAGGCTTATTGTGCTGCGATCAGATCCCAATATAACGATAAACAGACAGAATTCCAACACATAAGGAGATTTTTTCTCTTTAACTTGTAAAATGCCGGTATTCTGCTCGCATCGTGGTTGAGATCACACCCCCCCTGAATCTCTCTGTAGCTGTTTACCACCCTTTGGCCTGCATTCCTTCATCAATCACCAACTACTCCCATCATAATGGTGGAAGTGCCCATAGCCACTCAGGTCCGCTTTCTTCATCCCTGGCAACCTTTCACCACAATAGGGACAATAAAGCACCTCCAAATAAGTGGCCCAGACCAGATCCCCCTCCTCTTCCAGATAGTGATTCTGCTCCAGGTCAGCCTCCGTTGCCTCTTTCAAAATCCCCAGAATCCAAGCCGGATCAGGATCCTCCTGATAACTCAGACTGACTCCATCGGGCATCTGTTCACATTCATGTTCTATGGGTAATACAGTCACTCTGTTTTTTGCTCCATAGATTTGAAATAGATCTTAATTTCCCCTGCCCTCTGTCTATTCTCAAGTCGCAGGTCACTGCAACAGCTCCCAATACCCGCCCCTGGCTGGTCCTACCCGTTCCAGTACACCATCCTCCTGAAGCTTCTTGATATTTCTCTCGATGCTTCTGGTTGTCACACCAATCCGATCTGACAACTCACTAATGGTTACTTTTTCATTCTCACGGATTGCTTGCAGGATTTTCTCCGACGTTTTCTCCGACGTTTTCTCCGACGTTTTCTCCGACAGGCCTAAGTGAAAAACCACCCACAAATCGGAGTGTTGATAGCTGAACTCTGGCAGCTTCAACCCAGCCTCACGACACGACTGCTGTATTCGCTCGATCCCACGCCCCCAGGACTCGATCATTCCGGCTCGGAAAAATGCATTGGCAATATCCGGGTTGTAGGGTTTAGAGGGATGCTTGCGCAATAGATCCTCAACCCCCCACTCATCTGGAAGCTGGCCACTATTCCAGATCATCAGACGATCCTCATAGACACTGACCTGAACCGGCGTGCTGCTGGCGTAATCCTTATGGATGATTGCATTCAGAATAACCTCTCGCACCTACCATCATCCGTGCGGGGAAGAGCATCAGCTGTATAACTTTCATGGGCACTAATAGTTGCTCTCAAAAATGATACTTCTCTCGCCGCCTACGGAACGCTTCCTCGGTCCCTTCCATGATGTCGAGAACAGCCTTGGTTACAGACGCCTGATCAAGCCCACCGCAAGCAAGTTCTTCACCTTTTCCGTCTAGCGCTTCGAAGGCATAGATCAGTTCAGCGTCTCCGTTTACTGGCAAGTTAGCGTTGTGCGTCGCCATGATGAGTTGGCGCTTCGATTTGACCTTGCGCAGCATCGGAATCAGCTCCCGGAACACAAAATTGGAATCCAACTCATCCTCGGGCTGATCAATCACCAACGGGCCACCTTCCTGCGCCAGCAACAGTGCGAGAGCGGCGGTATTCCGTTGGCCGTCAGACAGGGAACCTTTGGCAATACTGCCTGCCATCGATCCATCCGCTCGAAACAGTTTCATGTCGACGGTGTCTTGTACCCGAGAGCAGCGCAGCTTTTCCCAACGTTCAAGATTGTCTTGAATGTGCTCGAACAGCTCTTGGCTGTTCGTTCCAAAATCCGAACCCACTGAGCCTTGCTCCATGGACAAGCGCTCTTCCAAAAGCTGCCAAGGCGACTCAGCATGTTCCAGTCCGGTAAAAAGCGTGTAGAGAGTCTCCCCACAGCTTTCCCAATTTTTCCCAAGCCGCGTCCGCCCATCAGAGGGCGCAAAGCTCTGCCAGAACTCGCGGAAATTTTTATGATCCTGCTGGTACTTTGCAGAGACCTCGATAAAACGTTGCCTGCCTTCGTTAAGAACAGCGAGTTCGTTGGCTCGCTCAGCGGCTTCAACTCGTTTCTGGAATTGCTCTCGCCAGATCTGGTGCAACTGCTGCATAAGTAGACCAGTATCCCCCGCAGCTTCCTTGAGCCGCTGGATTTCAGTCCCGATTTCATCAATCTCCCGCTGCTTCTTGGCGCGTGACTGGTTGATTTCCTGTAGATGACCAACATCATCCGTTGTCAGACCTTTAGCCGCGCAAGCTTCACTGAATTTGGCGTCGGCCTGATCCAATTCTTCCTGGATCGCATTCCATGCCGGATCGTTAGTCTTAATATCCTCGACAGCGATTTCAAATTGCTCGACAGCTTCACGGATAGTCCGGGCCAATGAATCCTTGGCCACCTTTATCTTGTCATCAAATTGCCTAAACCAGACTGCGTGAGGTGAATCTGTAGCCTGAAATGCTACATGAGATGCAGCGATTATATCGGCCAGAGTGGCAATATCGGTGAACTGCTGGCCTTGTGTTCCAGCAAGCCCTTCGAGGTAGCGTAGCTCGGTCTTGAGAAGTTGATGCTGCCGAGCATCCTCTTGAATCTCACTGCGGGCCTTCCATTGCCTGTCTAATTCTTGATACTCCTGTTGGAGTCGCTTGTAATCCTTTTCGAGAGTCTTGGCCTTTCGGAGATTAGAAAAAGCATCCTGAATTTTCAGCTTGAGCTTGTGCTCCCGTTCCGCAAGCTCATCCAGTTCATTTTTGGTGAATCCATCAACTAGCTCCTGTAGCCGCTGGGCCTGGCGAACGCTTCCGTCATCGGTCTTCGACTCAGTCAGGCGGTTGAGCTGCTGCTGACTGTAAAAGAGAAGAGGCAAGTTATTAAAAAAGGTTTCAGGATCAGCCAGATCCCGGTCTTGCACGGTTGGGCTGCCATTCTGCCAGACAATACGATCTTCGACACCATCCGAGCTAACCCAGCATACCTCAATTTCTGCTTGGGGTTCGCTCAACGTATCGCGTACACGTTCGATCCGCTCTTTAGTTCCGTCATCAATATCCTTCGATTTATCCTTGCCCAAGATGATTCTCAGATATTCAAGCAAGGTAGATTTTCCGCTACCTCGACCACCGATCATACAGTTCATGTTTGGAGAAAAAAACACCTGCTGGTCAGCTAGGAACGCCACGTTCTTAATCGAGATTGACTTGATAGTCGCCTGACGAACACGCAGTGCCGGGTGCGTATCTGTCGAAACATCCTCCGGCAGAATGATGCGAGATTCATGGTCGAGGAATGCCTGGCGGAGCGACTCGATGGAGGGCTCGGACATTTTGAACCATGAGTACCGATAGCCAATGCTGTTGGGTGTCGGCTTTTGATGCTCATCGAAGTCAACCAGCTTCTTATTGTCCGAAGACATGAGTGTGGCAATGGGGCGAATGCGCTTCCAGTCTTCATGGCAATCATCACCAGAGCGAAACAGCTTCTGGAATGCATCGCTCATTCGACTTACGGGCTTGGGAACCTCAACAGCTAATAGATCAGGGTTTCGGTACTCCTCCTGCTGAAGCCATTCACTAATCCGGTCGTTATCAAAAAGGCTGTCTTCGAAAACGTGAGGGACAATAACGATTCCTCGCCATGTGCCGTCCGGATTGGACTTCTGTACAATGCTCAAAATATCGGGGAGGCGCTTTGTTGACTTAGCCAGCCGTTCACCTTCTATACGAGGTCTGCCAACTCCACATTCCGTTAAAATGTGGTCTATGTCATCGGTGCTTGTTCCTGGCTCAAAAAGACAGAGGACATGCATTCCTTTACCGACATCTGCTTCAAGTTCAAACCCTGGAAACAAGGTGATCTTGTGGCTGAACTCCCGCTCAATCTCATCGAACGCGGCCTGCAGATGTGGAATGAAGTCCTTGCTGAAAAAGTTGTGGTCGGTAATGCCCACCACATCCAGACGCTTTTGATAACAAGCTTCCGCAAATGCCTTCGCTGCGGCAGCCTCTTGTCCGGCTTCGAGACGGTCTCCAGCCCAATGCCTTGCATCTGCAGCTGTCTGCATCTGCAAATCGCATTTCAGCCAGCGCATTCCTTTGTAGGTATTCGACATCTTATACATCCTAATTACTGAACTTCTCTTGTTTATATGTAAGGCTGACTTTATTTCCCAACAGTTAAATAGTCAGAAATAACCAATATGTCACTAAGATGACTCCATCTAATCCGATACCAGCTTTTTGTTCCCCCTCTGCTTTCACTTCTCTTACAGTACCTTTCTAAAATACTCCCACGCCACTCGATAATCATCCTCCCGATCACAGCAATCAAACGGGGCATCGTATTGGACGGTTCTTTCTACCGGGCCACTGGATTGAGTATCATCGATGTAGGTTTTGGTGATGACTCCTGATTGGAGGTCTTTGATATCCTCCCAACCCAACGGGATGTTCTGTTCGTTACGATCATCGGCCTGAATGCTGTAGCTGGAATCTTTTTTGTTGGCCTTTCTGGGTAGCCCTACGCCAACCAGTCCCTTGGAGTTGGTGAAGACGATTCTGCCTTTCTGATCGTACCAGGTATCTGCTTCATACTGACGCATGACCGGGAACTGAACCCGGTAGATGGTGAGCAGCTCTTCCAATGTTAGTCCAAGCGCCATTGCAGCCAGTACATCGATTTCAACCAGCGCCTGACGACGGGCATAGTCTGTACGTAAGGCACAGTTTCGGTGCCAGTCAGAAGAAAGGTTCAAGAAGAAAGATTCAAGGAGTCGTGAGTCAGATTTCGCCCATTGCTGTTGTGCGAAATCATCTTCCCAGCAGGTAGACCAAAGCTCGGCATAATGGGTAGTTAAACAATTAAGTGTAAGAGCTCGGCCACGTAATGCTATAGAGCACGCAGAGTCACTAGAGAGAATTGGTAACTGGTTAATTAATGATGTGTTCGCATGCCCCATGCCTGTACTTTTAACACGGTAATCGACTGGAACTGATAGCGACATTGCATGATAGTCCAGCATCTCTCCATAGTCTTTAAAGGTAGAATCCAAGCATGTATTGATATGAGCTGCACCAGGAGGAATAATCATTGTGATCAATGTTCTTTCACCTGACTGCGAAAGCATCTCGCGGTTCACATGCCGATAAAACTCCGTCACCTTGCGCTTTCTTCCCTGCTCATCGCTCCACGATACGGTGGGCGTTCGGCTTGCGTACTCTTCTACACTGCAGTCGGGAACGTAGTTGGTTCGGGGCAGGTAGCCGTCTGGCAATGTGGTGAGGTCGAGAATATCGTAATGGCCCTTCTCCGTACAAATTGCTCTTGGTGTTTTGTAGAAGGGTACACCCACATAGAAGTGTGGTCCGGAGAGTATCCACTCCTCTGCCCCTGCCGGGAAACGGGTCTCGCGGCGGATGGTATGATCTTTCTTCACTGCATTAGTCTCATCAAACATCACTGTTGAGTAGTACTCCCCTTGCAGATCCCCCAGCCGTCTTGGTTGTTGGGCGAATTTCTCCAGTACGGAGAGCAGTTGAGTGGTGTGTAGTGCGGGTAGTCGTGCCTGTTGTGATGGAGTTCCTGGTGCATCGTAGAGTTTGGCAAAGGTTCTCAGTACCTCTTCATCGACCCGAATGATTCGGTCGGCGTGGCCATCGGTATTCCATTTTCCTTCACCATTCTTGATACCGGGCACAATCCCACAGCCATTATGCTTTTCAGACCGTGAAATTGTTGCAGGCGTATACAAATTTGCCATATTATCAAATGAAATTCGATCTAAAGCCTTACCATAAATATTGATGCTGTAATAAATTTGGTTATCAACTTCAGAAAAGAGCTTGAACTGATTTTGAAATAAAAAGTGCCCGCGCAATCGTGGGTAGAGTACCGCTCTGAACAGGCCCCCTTTCGGATCATCATAGATACCTTCCGGGTGGAGAAAACCACTGACCCCTTGCTCTGCCCCAATGCGCCATGCTACCGGCAGGAAACATTTATAGAGGTTAGTTTGCACCCCCTTCAGTAACGGATAGTTCTGGGTTGCATTAAGGAAATTCTGCGTTGCCTCCTGCCCTTCATACTCTGCAAACCACTGCTGCTCCAGCCCGTTAAACTGCTCAAATGCCTGCTGACGCGCTTCAGCCAACTTACTTGCCGAGAGCTTGCGCAGATGGAAGATGGGGTTGGCATCCCCCAGAATACCGCCCTCTTTCCACTCTACCTTGAGCCAGGGAGGATTTCCAAGAATCAGGTCAAAGCCACCACGCTGCTGGAAGATATCAGCAAAGGCGAGTTCCCAGTGGAAGAATTTATGTTGATCCGCCAACTGCTGTACCCGCTGCAGCCTTGGGAAGAACTCCATCACCCGCTCCAGGTGTAGCTGACCACGATGGTCGTGCAGTTGTGGGTATGACTCCTCTGACTCCAGCCCCAGCTGGTGCTGTTCTGATCCGGTTGCCGTTACCGCTGCAGGTGTTGTTCGTCGCTCCTCTGATTGTGTTGGGATGGGTTCGAGCAGATCCCGCTGTTCCGGCGGCTGTTCAATGGTCTCTACCTCCATCACATTGCCGTTGATCAGCAGCCCCACTTCAGCAATAAACTCATCACGGGTCGGTAGCTGATCCACCAGATCAATGGGCCAGAACCAGAGGGCGGACCAGTAGTCCATCACCAGTTTCAGGCGGCGGTAACTGGAGGCGTATTTGCTGTTCTGGTTAAAGATCCCCTGAGTACGGATCTGATCCTTGTCGCTGGTACTGCTCCCCTGTTGCTGTTGCGGGGTGGGCCAGACGGTTAACGGGTCTTCGGTACGCGCTCGATCCTGGCTCAATTGATCGGTATGGTCCGCCCAGAGCTGGTCAATCTTCTCGCTGAGGGATTGAAGAATTGCGATCTGCTCCGGATTGAAGGGTTTATTGAATGCCTTGTTCCACGCCTTGAGCTGTTTAAAGGCCTCCGGGCGAAGGCTTTTTGCAACCCTGTCCCCATAATTAGTCATACCGAGATCAGGAAGCAGGAAGTGGTAAATTTCACTGGGCTTTCTGCCCTCTCTCCCTGAGAGAGAGGGGGATACGCTGCGTGGGGCACGGTTGTACCAAAGGTGCTCTTTGGTCTGCTGAGTGAGTCTTGCGCTGTCGTGAACCTCACTCCTTGCGCCAATCAGTGAGTTTCCATTGAAGAGCTGGTAACCAAACCAGGGGACCTGTCGACCCGGGTGGATCGCATTGAGCCAAAGGGAGATCTCAGCCAACTCTACCGCCACAGGGTTGAGGTCGACCCCATAGGTATTACGGTCGGCGATGTACATCCGTACTCGCTGCAGTTCAGCTGCGTACTGGTCGTGGGGGATACGCAGATCCAGCTCTTTCTGCTTGCGGGTTAGGTAGACCTCGGAGAGCTGGTTGACCGCTTCGTTCAGGAAGGCGGCACTGCCCATTGCTGGCTCACAGATGGTGAGACCGAGTATCTGGTCCGCACTTTTATCTTTGAGCAGCTCTTTCAATGCCTGTTGTACCAGCGCACGGGTGAGCACCTCGGGGGTGTAGTAGGACGCAGACTTCTCCCGATCACGCCCGGCCAAGCGATAGATAAAGCTCCCCTTGGGGTAGCGGCGCAGCACTCGGTTTTTGTCTTCGTCACTATCGTAGACGCGCTCCTCTTCGCTGTAGAGCTCCAGCTCTGACTGTGGAACGAAGTAGCCGGTATTGAGCATATCCTCCTTCTCCCCTGCCTTTTTCACCTCGTAAAGGTCGGTAGCGGCAAAGAAGCCCCGATAGGAGAGCAGTGCTTCATAGACAGCGCCGAGCTGGTTGATGCCGAGCTGGGCGTAGGAGACGCGCCCTCTTCTGCGCCGACCTCTCCCCTCTACCTTACGGGTGAGCGACATCAGTTTGATGATGCGCTGTAGCGTTTCGTTGCGGAACACCACCCGGTTGAGTAGCCGTGTGTATTTGGGGTTAAAGAGGTGGCTATCGAGCCGCTCCATATGGAAGCTGTTGTGGATGGCCTGACCAGTGAGGTCCTCACCTGCTCTACCCGCTACACCGCTATAGCCCTTGTCGATCAGGCGGAACAGTTGCTGGATGGAGTCATGGAGGTAACGCCCCTCTCTGGCGGCTTCACTCTCCAGCCGTACCATCTCCAGATCACGCAGTGCTTCTAGGCTGTAGCCTTTACGGTAGGCCTCTGCGTTGAACGGGACATAGCCCAGCTCGGGTCGCGCCTCGATGTAGAAGAGGAAGAGCAGTCGGTACATGTAGCGCAGGCATTCACGGGTGAGCTCTTCAGGGTCGAGTGCGCTCTTGCCGCTGTAACCGATATCAGATTTCTCTACCAGTTGCCTGGCCGCCTCATTACCCAGTAGTTCAATCGCCTCGCGCAGTGCGTACTTGAGGTCTTCACTGACCCCGAAGGCGTGTTTGTGTGCATTCTCATCGAGGGTGTCGAGTAGCGGCTGCCCACTTTCTGGGAGCAGACTGGTTTGGTGGAGCAGTACGCTGGTCGCCTTGAGGGTGGCCTCTTCTCTTCTGCCGAGGATCTCATCCCAGTCAAAGCGCAGCAGGCGGCTCTGGTTCCATTTGTGGCGGTCAATCAACAGCAGATGGCGGTTGGAGAGGAGCAGCACCCAGCGTGGCGGGTGATTCTGGGCAAAGATCTGTTTGGTGATGATCTCGTTCCAGCTCTGTTTGAGTAGTTCTGGATCTGGCGGGAGTTCGCCGTGGAACTGTGCCTTGCTGGGGGTGAGGGAGAGTGGATCACTCCCCAGCTGTTCCGCATCATAAGCACCGATCAGTAGCAGTTCAGGGGTATGAGGGTTACCGGCTATCCCCAGTAGTGGTATCTCTATTCCCTCTTCCAGGGTCAAGTTGTGGGGCTGCCATGGATAACCAAGCGCATGAGTCAGCTGCTGGAAGATCTCACGTTGTAGACTAATGCGCTCAGCAGCACTACGTTCACGCAGGATCTTCTCATTATTGGCGAAGTAGCCTTGATGAAGGTTGCGCAGTTGGGTGTAGGGGGCCTTTACGGCCGTTGAGCCTTCCCCGCCCTTCTCCTGCTCTGCCCAGTTGGAGAGTGTCTCTTTGATATCCCCACTGAAAACCTCAGAGAGGTAGTGGTGGGAGTAGAACTCATTTTCGTTCTCGATGCCGATCCAGGTGGCGGCAGTTTCGGTAACTGGCATGTTACGCCTCCCCCTGTAGTACGCAAATGAGCTTGAGATAGGGGTGTGGTTCTGTGGTCATGGTCTCTTCGACCCACGTCCAGTAGTGGTCAAACACCTCTTCGATCTCCTGCTGACGCAGGGCACGTTTCTGCGCCTTGCGCCCCTCGACCTCTGCCGACTGTGACAGAGATAACTCCAACTGCTTGAGTTGTCCACCCTTGAGGCGGTCTAGCTCGTCTAGCTGTAGAGTGAGCTTCTGGTTGATCTCTTTTTCAAACAGATCGCGCTGCTGTTTCATCCAGCTACGTGCCTGCTCAACGGCCTGTGGAAGTAGTTGGTTAAGTTGTTGGTGATTTGGCAGTTCGGTGCGGTTAGGGTTGGGGATGGGACGTTGTCCTAACTCTGTCTGTGCAATGATCTGCTCAAAAGGGGTGATCACATCAAACTGCCTATCGACAAAACGTACAGAGAACCACTCATTAATCAACGGATGGCTCTTCTGGTTGGGTATCAGGCCGGAGAAGAGGTAGTGCTTCTCCCCTTTCTCAATACTTTGTTTGAGGGTAATGACCGGTGCCGTGTGACGGCCAAAGCCGCTCATCATCCGGTCTGCCAACCAGTCTGAAGCGGGGTGCTGTGGCCAGAGGTAGTGAATCTTTGGCCATGCGTTCTCATCTTCTCGACTGCGAGCAATCTCTTGCTTGATAGTATCAATCTGATCCGTGAGGGTGAGCTGCCCCTCCTGTGGCTGAATCTCTCTGGGGAGAAATTTGAAGCGGTGGATCAGATCATCGCTGGCAGTGAGGGTGATTTGTCGACTTTCATCATGAGCAGAGTACTGTAGTGGTTCACCATTCTGAACAATTTGGTTGAGTGCCGCCTTGCACCAGCTATAGTGATTTGGATAGAGGCTGATGGGAGATGCAAGATGGTCGATGGCCTCCTGTTCTGGTTCTACGGTCTGTTCAGGCTCTGTGGTTCCAAGGAAGAGCGCAAGTAGATCATCCCCCTCATTTTTATGCTGGTCGGGCTGGTATTGCTGATCGAACTGTTGTGATTGCTGCCCTGTTGCAATGGCTGTTTCGGTGAGCTTCTCCTCCTCTGCGGCATCATAGACACCCATAAAGACGGAGGGGTCACCGATATTTTCATAGGCCTGCTGATCCTTCTCCTCTAGTACCTCTAGGATTCGCATATCCCCCCGGATGGTCTCATGCTCGCTTTCGGTGATGAGGTAGATGATCTGTGGCTCATGCTCTTGCCCGTAACGGTCAACACGGCCATTACGTTGCTGAAAGACCATCAGTGACCAGGGAAGATCAAAGTGAATGAGGCGGTGTGACTGGTAGTGGAGGTTGATACCTTCGGATGCAACGTCAGAACAGAGCAACAGCCGCAGCGGGCTTTCTCGGTTACCGAACTGCTCGACAATCTCTTGCTGTTCAATATCACTCATTCCACCATGCAGTAGTGTGATCTGCTTATCTTTAAGTTTGAGATCACTCTGCAACTGTTGCTGGAGAAAGTGTAGAGTTTCGATCCGTTCCGAGAAGATGACCAGGCGGTCATCGGCCACTTTTGGAGACCAGCCGAACTCTCGGTTTTTCAGACGGGTGAGTAGTGCCTGATATTTTGCATAACATTGAGGTGTGATCTTCTGTAAGGCCTGATCGAGATACTGCAGCGCACCGATCTCTTGCTGCTCATCCTCCGTGGTCTCCTCCCGGTTCTGCAGTTTACGAATCCGTTCAGCTACGCTCTTGCTACAGGCAGCGGGGCTGGAGAAGAGTGATTTCTGCAGAGTGACTCTTAACAGTGACCCACGGTGACCCGTGATGGTATCGCCATTGCGGGTAAATGAAATCTGCAACAGTGCCTCATAGGCAGCCTCCTCTTCTGGATTAGCTGAGTGGCGGTCACTGAAGACATGACGCTTTTTAAATTCGCGATCGACCTGTCCCTGAATATCCTTCTTGAAACGGCGCACCACCAACCCTTTGCTACTAAAGTCTTCCTTGTTGTAGTGCTCTGGATCGGAGATTGCCGTTGGATCAAGCATATTCATCAAGCTGGCAAAGCTCTTGGCTCGGCCATCGTGCGGAGTTGCAGAGAGCATGATCAGGGTATCGGAACGGGTGGAGAGGCGCTTAGCCAACCGCGCACGTTGACTGCTGTTACTACGCTCTGCGACGTTGTGACACTCATCGATAATGATGATGTCCCAGTAGGCTTGCTCCAGATAGACGCGGTACTCGGAGTCTTGCTTGAGAGTATCAATGGAGATGATCGATTTATCGTAGTAGTAAAAAGGGTTGTGATTGGTTGGAATGCGACTGCGTACTCGCTGTAGCCCCACTGAATCAAGCCTTGTGAGCGGAATGGTGAAGCGGTTCCAAAACTCTTTCTGGAACTGGGTCATCATGCTCTTGAGGGTGAGCACCAGAATGCGTTTGCCACGACCTCGGTGGATCAGCTCTGAGGTGAGGATACCGGCTTCTAATGTTTTGCCCAATCCTACCGCGTCGGCAATCAAAATACGTTGCCTTGGCTGGTTGAGTGACTGTAGTGCTGGGTCGAGTTGATAAGGGACTAGATCCATTGCTCCCTGATGTGCAACATGGATTTTCTGGTCATTGATCGCCCGCTTGCGCAGTTGACTTTCGATGTAGAGCAGTGAACGGGAGTACCCAGAGGAGTCATCATCAACTAGCAGGGTATCGACTGGATCCAGCACCTGAATCTCCCCTTCCAGCTGAGTAAGGAAGATTGCCTCTGTCCCTTTGACCAGTTCTGAGAGGCCATCGCAGGTGAGTTGTTGGCCACCATCGGAAGAGAGTTCAGCTTTGCGCACAACCCACTCTTCATCGCGGATGATAACGCGCATTCCGGGGGCCAAGTGTTGACCGTTAGTCATATGATAATAGAGTGAGATCCATGGCAACCATTCTACAGTCACAAGGGAGGGCCGACTATTTATTACTATATGTTACAGAACAGGAAATCCACCTCAATAAATTTGTGACGCCTCTCGCAGCATATCTGAGTCTATTAAGCTTAACAGTCTCCGGTAAACCCGGAGCGGTTCATCCAGTAGGATGGAGATCTCGGCTAAGAGCAGCCCCTAACCTCAGAACAGACCCAGCTCACACTTTATACACTAACCAGCCTCTGGTGGGGGTTTCTAGAGCTGGTGAATCTGGCTACAGGCCAGCTCTTGTACCTGGTCATTTTCTACCAATTCTCTCCCAACAGCTCAAAATGTGCTTGTGGGTGAATGCA
>Ga0209361_1000919_pt1 | contig 22977 bp, 26 predicted proteins | sample SaaInlV_200m_DNA_3_FD_184657 | JGI IMG/M metagenome (GOLD analysis project Ga0209361, IMG submission 184657) | Marine microbial communities from expanding oxygen minimum zones in the Saanich Inlet - SI037_S4LV_200m_DNA (SPAdes) (version 2) | ecosystem: Environmental > Aquatic > Marine >... | reverse complement strand
AACCGAATCTCCTTTTTCAAGGGTTGAGGAGATTGCTTCGATGACTGCTTTTTGTACCTTCCCTGCGGCTTTCTTGCTAATGCCTGTTTTTTCAGAAACCAATTTTACCAAATCTTGTTTATTCATTTCCTTCCTCCTTTAAAATAGTGTTGTTGGAATTAAAGATATTGAGAATATACAATATGCGTGGGATTTGTAATATCCCCGCACACTAAAGCTTAAACAAGCTGCACGGCCCTTCATTGCACGTTCTCTAAAATTATGCAAGGCGGTGAGATCAATCATTTAGATTATATTTTGAATTCTCGCTAAATGGTCAAAAATAAGAGACTTCACTATTGGAGTAATAGACTGAAAAGGAACTCGACCACAAAACGTATGGTATCGGATAGCATAATGCAAATTCAATTTTGCTCGAATGACATATGTGGTTCATATCACAACCCGGTAGTTGTCTGAGATATGTTGGAGATATTGCCGGTTTCAAGACAGCCAAAAAGCTGCTATATCCATGAGATATCATAATCCTCAGCGCGCTACAGAGATAATGATATTGCAACATATTGAAATAATGTGATATATAGCAGATATTGTGAGCAGAGGACCTGAAATGGCTGATTTTTCCAGTTCTTCTATAGCGGCGAGGCCTATACCATATACATCAATAACTGGTTGCAGCTGGGAGATTAGTCTTGAACGGTTACAAGACCACCAAGAATATTGTTGAGATCGTGTGCAACGCCTCCTGCGAGGGTTTTGGAACCGGGATTGATGAGAGCCAAGTCTCTAAACTGGTGCGTTACGGGATCGGAAACGGAGAGATAAAGAAAAGGGTTTCTGACTTCCTAGACGTTCCCCGCACGAAAATCTTTAGAGAGGCATAGCATGGATCAGGGGTAGCTTAAAGTAAAGAGTGCCGCGAAATACTGCGACATGGGCGAAAGGACCGTCAGGGATTGGCTTAAAGACGGACTTCCCCATGCAAAGTTACCCTCTGGAACCGTTCTCATAAAAAGAGATTGGATTGATGCTTTTCTAGCGAACTTCAAAACCACCAATGATGAAACCGAAAAGATCGTTGATGACATCTTAAAAACATTTTAGCCGGGAGAGTCAGGGGCCAGCGAATGAACAGTAAAGGCCCATCCCAGCTGGCAACTAGAACGGGCCAATTCAAAACGGCGAAGCGCATTCACCATACGAAAAGTAAGGACGAAAAACCCGGAAGTCAAATAAAACAAACAGAATAACAAATTCAGGGGCCAGCAAATGAAAAAAATTAAACCTGAGAAGATCCCACAGGAATTGAAAGCCCTTCCCCAATGGGTTGTCTGGAAGTGGGAAGAACGGGACGGAAAGCCCACCAAACCGCTTTACGACTCAAAGACAGGCAATAAGGCAAGCCATTTGCGATCCTTCAACATGGGGACCATTTGAGAATGCCGTTAATGGCCTGGAGAGGGGTTTTGACGGAATCGGTTTTGTCTTTTCCGAGAAAGACCCCTTCTGTGGAATTGACCTTGACGAATGTCGTGACCCGGTATCGGGAGAGGTAGCACCGTGGGCCGCTAGAATCGTTAAGGACTTTGACAGCTACACCGAAGTCAGCCCTTCCAAAACCGGGTTGAAAATCTTCATCAAGGGCCGTTTGTCAGGTGGCGGCATCAAAACGAAGTATGCCGAGGTGTATGACAAGACGCGATACTTCACGGTTACGGGGAGGTATCCCCCGTCATAAACGATCATAGGAGGAGTGTTTCCGGGGGGCTAAGCCGACTCACAACATAATAGCAGATATTCCAATATGGGCAAGAAGGTAATACTCGAGTCTCGATAATTCATGTATGCACAGCTCAATTTGATATCGAAGATTAGAAAGATTATTCCCCCTTCGTTCGTAGTGTCACTCGGAGGATCTCACCGGGTCGCCAGAATCGCATTCGCGGTCCCCATGTGCCCGTGCCTCTGCATACGATAACTGCCATCCCACCCACTTGGTAACGGCCCTCCAATAGTGGATACCGGCTGCGAACCAGATAGTCGAATGGCCATATCTGCCCTCCGTGGGTGTGGCCGGATAGCATGAGACCCGCGCCGGCTTTCGCCGCCCTCTCGGCCTGCCAGGGGTGTGTGAAAGGAGGATGGCAGCGCCGGGTGGACGACCCGCTAGCGCTTGCGACATTGGATCGCCGCCTTGGCCGTTTCGACGTCTGACGGTGAGATCATCCACGCCCGCCAGAATGAGACCGGGCCCCACTTCCGCCCAGCCGTTGCGGAGCAGCGTAAAGCCTACCGCCTCGAACAGGGCCATGTTACCTCGCCCATGGAATTCATGGTTGCCGGGGATCGCCCAAATACCCAGAGGGGCGGAGAGATGCCTAAATGTTTCCATAAGCGATTTATCAGGTGGACCATGCCCTTCGAAGATGTCGCCGAGTAAAACCACAATATCGGGCTGCTGCTCATTTACCTGGGCAATGCGAGCCGCCAGCCAACGCTCGCCCAATTGTGAACCAAGGTGCATGTCGGACAGGGCTGCGAGCACTATCCCGTCCATGGTATCGGGAAGGCCGGGAAGGACCACTTCGTATTTTTCGACCACCGGCGGCCGCAGGCCCTGGAAGAGCGCGATCGCCGAAAACACTCCACCGACTAATAATGCCCATCCTCGCAACGAGGGCGATAACCGGGGCATAAGGAATCCGAAAAGGGTAACGAGGTCTATGGAAAAGAGGGGAATGAACGTCAAAAATAGAATGCCCATCCAGTTCATGCCAAGGAATTCGAGGGTAACGGCCAGATCCCCCGTCCCCCCGTGCCCTATGACCCGGCCAGCGAGAAAAACTGCCCACAGTATCACGCCGGTCCCGATGAGAATCTTTCGGGGCACATGCCGGTCCACAAATGGCACAGAGGCGGCACGCCAGAAGATGTATAGGTGCATCAATGTGCAAACTGAAATAAGGATTGTACCGAACATATGTCCCATCTATTTTGTTCATCTCCAGCAATTAAGACAAGACCGGGTCACATGCTTCACAGATAGTTGCGACCTTCCGGGGAATTCTTGAGATGGAGAAGAATTATTTGAGGATGTCCCTTATGCCCCTTCTTTTTGGGTGACAAAAAAATCTCGTCTCGCCGTTTTTGTAATCACCGTGACAGCCGGGTGTTTGATAATTCGTTCATAAGAAATGGCATAGAAGCGTTCGCGTACTGCATCAGTTCGCCCCACAATTTCAACATCATATTGGCATTGCACCTCTTTTTCGATAACAGAGGGGACTGGAAAAATCCCAAAGCCATTTTGGCCGAATTCCTTCATTAGGGCACTGTCTTCGAACTCGGCTGCGATCATCGGCTTCAAATGAAGAGACTCAAACCATGTTTCCAGTCCTTCCCTGAGCGTGGTCATAGCTAACGGTAGAAGCATCGGGGCTGCGTCAAGTGATCCGGGGAATCCTTGTCGAAACTGCCCGGGCAGCTTCTTGCTTGCAAAGAATGTAATTCCACATTCTCCAAGTAAATGGTTGTATACCTTGATGCTCAAACCTTTTCGCACTGGAGAATCACTTAGGACCAGGTCAAGATGGTGCATGGCCAGTTCGGCAAGCAGCCGCTCTTCTTTATCTTCGTGACAAATCAGATGAACTCTCTCTGGCATGTGCAATGCCGGCTCCAGTAATTTGCAAACGATCAGCTTCGGTAAGACATTTATAATTCCGGCTCTTAACGGCAGAGGTCCTATACTTTCACACCCCTTCACCATGTCCATCATTTCGCGGCCAAGGGAAAAAATGTCATTCGCATAGCGAAATATCACATGTCCCAGGTCGGTGGGCTCTAAGTCTCGTCCAACCCGGCGAAAAAGTTTGCCGCCCAGGGCCTCTTCGAGCTTACTGACCTGCGTACTGACAGTAGACGGTGAAAGCCGAAGCTTTTTACCGGCTGCCGTCACGCTTCCTTCGCGCATCACAGTCCAGAAGTAGAGCAAATGATGATAGTTCAGCCATTCCATTATTCCTACCCCCCCGATTTGAAAATTTAGAAAGATAGTATCAGAATTTTCTAATTGTACGAAGTATTTTTTTTCTTTATGGTGCGATTCTATTGGTATTTAAATAGTGGGCTTTAACGCCAACAACAAAATGTGCGGTTCCCTTAGATTAATTATTCGTAAGGAGGATAACGGAAATGGAATTACCATGGCCCAAATGGATGGAACTTGTGGTACTCGGGATGTCGATCCCCGTCGGTGCAATTGCCTTATATATTATTGATCGTTTCCAGAAACCGGCAGACGGTCGCAATATTCAGCAATCTCAATAAAACGGTATATGACTTGGGGCCGTGAGATCTGGATCTCTTGCCCCCCTTTAAACACTCCCATTTGAAAATCGATGGTGATCATCCTGAACCGACCTCGCCGGATTTTCCATCTCAATCGGTTTCTCAATATGTTTCCGAATGCCGAGTTCTTGAGACTTTTTCGTTTTGCTCTTGATCTGTCTTTCAACGGCCGAAAATACTATATTGAATGTTGCAGATAGGTGTATTTCCCTCAGGCAGTCTTGTGTAAATGGGCTATCCCAAGATCGAAGGCTACTAAACCTTAAGAGACGTCCAATTTCCAGATTATGCTATAAACTTGTCTGAAGAATGTACCCAATAAAAGCTGTCATATCATCAGGAGCGAAGTTCAGGTTCTGGTTGAGATATTCATGGAACGTATATCAAATTCGGCTAGTTGGAAACCTGACATTTCTTGACAAAGGTCCAGTATATTGGCAGGTCAATAAACGTGTAATATATTCAAGACTGAGAAATTTGTAATACTGAGATATCTATTCTATATTACAACGCTTTATATCGTTTAGTAGGCTGCAATACATTGAGAATAGTCCATAGGACTGGCTTTTGTCAAAACCTGTGAAACATTTAATTTTGAAAAGCATTTGGCTCTGAAAAATATTTGACATATAAACTTGATATCACTGAGGCTTTTAGCTTCTGAAAACCTGAGAGATATAGCAGTTATGTTGCCAGCCGGCAACCGAATCTTTGAAACTCAAAGATAGGGTAATTATTGTTGCGTTGAGCTCTTGGCCGCACACTCCTGCAGGGTGAGAGCATCGGCACCGCCTCATTGTCAGAAATAATGCGCCTTATAGCTCAATGGAAGCGCTACGTGGCAAACGGATCGGCATAGAAAAAGGAACCTCCACCCACGGAGGGCTTCTGTCAGCACTAAGCGCACGCAATATCCCGGAATCTGCCATGACTTTCATCGATCTCAACCCCGGCACCATGCCTGAAGCACTTATGGCGGGTTCCATAGATGCGTTTGCCGCAAGCGAACCGACGCCCTCCATCGCAGAAATAAAAGGTGGACGGGCACTAATGACTTTCGGCAAGTTGGGCAACCAGTATCCCATCCTTTTGGTTGTCCATAAACCCTTTCTTGATAATCGGAGAAATGATCTTCGGCAATTTCTTCGCGCACTTGGCGAGGCAGAGGTTTTTATCCGCGAGAATTCTGCTGAAACAGCCGACATATTGTCCAAAAAGACAGGGATGCCCTTAGACGTTACTCGCCGCGCAATGAGTCGGCATTTTTCCCGTTTTAAGGTTTGACAAGGAGATTTCATCAAGTCTTAGCAGCACGGCAGCGTTTCTCTTAAAGCAGAAAATCATCGCCAATCTACCCGATTCATTGTTGGTTGCCCCTACTGATCCTTCCAAGTTGGAATCTGGAAAGGAGTAACCACGCCACGTCCACACTGTTCTTGGACTATAAGTTTATGATTCCAGACGCTATACGCATGGTTGTGAGCGCTTGCTTTATATTATCCTTGAAGAAAATATTGAAAATCCATTTTTCTTTTTTAAATTCCTTCAATTTGCTGTCGTTTCAATGTATAATGTGCCTTCAAATAAATGCTGGAACCAGAGGTTGGACAGCGTAATATGGTATGGGATGAAATTTCTTATCAGTAACGAAATGCAATTTTGTGTGTTTCAAGAATCGAAATGATGTTAACAACCGGAGAGAGTTTAGATCTTGACAATGAAACAGAATAAACAGAAAACAGACAGCTATTATCACCATCTGACCAGAAATATGCTATTGACCATCATTATTGTTTCGGTCCTGCCCACGATCCTGATCAGCGGCATCGTTCTTTACCAGTTTCAAATTTCCTACGAGGAAAAAGTGCATGCCCATCTCAAGGAACTGGTGCTCAAGAATAAAAATGATATCGACAATTTCCTGCGAGAAAAACTGGACGATATCCGTTTCCTTGGAAACACTTTCTCTTTTGAGGAATTGAGTGATGAGGAGTTTCTGCAGAACCGACTGAAAGGTCTGCAACAGGTTTACGGGCGCGTTTTTGTTGATCTTGGTGTGGTAAATTCCAAGGGAGTTCAAGTGGCCTATGCCGGGCCCTTTAGATTGGAGAGAGCTGTTTATACCGAGGCAAACTGGTTTATGAAGGCCATGAAGAGAGACTATTTCAAAAGTGATGTTTTCCTGGGGTTGCGAGGTCTGCCGCATTTTATTATTGCCGTCAGGGAGAACTGGAAGGGTGAGAAGTGGATTTTGCGCGCTACCATCGATTTTGTAGCCTTTAATAATCTGGTGGAAAATCTCCGTATCGGAGAGACGGGTTTTGCTTTCATTCTCAACAGAAAAGCGGAGTTCCAGACTAAGCCGTTCCTTGACCTGATTCCGGCCAGGGAGCCATATATGAACTTTCTGCGCGACCCCCAAGAATTCAAGGATGGGGTTCGGATCGTGGAACAGGATGACTCCTTTGGGCATAAAATCATTTATGTGGCCGCCGTCTTAAAGCGTGGAGACTGGCTCCTTGTTTGTCAGCAAAGGACCTCGGACGCCTTTTCAGATTTTGGTTCCACCACCAAAATAACCCTTGCTCTCATCCTTCTGGGTACGATCGGTATCGTGGCAACGGCATTCGTTCTGTCGAAGAAAATGGTGGCTCGCGTGGCAAAGGCGGACCGGGAAACGGAATTGATGAATGACCAGATCGTGGAAACGGGAAAACTTGCTTCCCTCGGTGAGCTGGCAGCAGGAATCGCCCACGAAATCAATAATCCGGTTGCCATCATGGTGGAAGAGGCGGGCTGGTTGGAGGATTTACTGGAGGAACTGGAACTTAAGAAAGGGGAAAACCTGGACGAGTTTGAGCGTGCCTTGAAACAGATCCGGACCCAGGGTAGACGTTGTAAGGATATTACCCATAAGTTGCTGAGTTTTGCGAGGAAGACGGATTCACGGATTCAGGATGTTTCCATTAATAACCTCATAGAAGAACTGATCATGCTCTCTGAGCAGAGGGCAAAATATAGCAGCGTGACGATCCAGGCGGATCTTAAGAAGAATCTCCCCACCGTGAGGGTTTCGGAGAGCGAACTTCAGCAGGTTTTCCTCAATTTGATCAACAACGCCCTTGACGCCATGGAAAAGACCGGCGGAAACCTGACCATATCGACTCGGATGGAAGAGGGCAATATCATAATAGGGGATCATATCCTCATCGAGGTAGTCGACGACGGGCCGGGTATTCCCAAAGCGAATCTTACAAAAATTTTTGATCCGTTCTTTACCACAAAACCTGTGGGGAAAGGTACCGGCCTGGGACTCTCTATCTGCTACGGGATTATTAAGAAAATGGGTGGAAGTGTTGAAGCGCGAAGCGTTATTGAAGGGGGCACCACCTTTACAGTGAAGGTACCCCTGCCGAAACCAAAAAAGGAAAATGCCTGAAATTTTGTGTTCTGGATGAAACCGCAGGGTTCTGGTGTAAATATTTAAAACTTTTATCATAAAGGAGAGAAACTCATGTCTATGGCGAACGTACTTCTGGTGGATGACGAGGTTCCTTTCGTGGAAGCCATGTCCAGACGGTTGAAAAAGAGGGATATTAGTATCGTAACTTCTTTTAGCGGGCCTGAGGCCCTGGATGTGCTTGAAAAAGACCGGAGCGTGGAAGTAGCCATCCTTGATGTTAAGATGCCCGGCATGGATGGCATCGAGACGCTTGGCGAGATCAGGAAAAAATTCCCCCTGGTGGAAGTGATCATGCTTACCGGCCATGCCACTGTTGAAACCGGCATAGAAGGGATGAAGCTCGGCGCTTTTGATTATCTCATGAAACCATGCGATATGGACGTGCTCATGGGAAAGTTGAAAGAGGCAGTGGCCAAAAAAAGAAGACATGAAGAAAAGATAATCGAGGCGCGGGTGAAAGAGATTACCACCCGCCGCGCGTAGACAGGAGCAGGATTATGCCGGATATGGAAAGTGTTCGTTCAGATTCAATCAGACTTCTTTTCGTTGATGATGAAGTGGGTTTTACGGAGGTTATTTCCAAGCGATTGAGAAAAAGAGGGATGTTGGTCAAAGCTGTTTTTACAGGAACTGATGCTGTCCAGGCTATCCGGAAACAGGACTTTGACGTGGCGATCCTTGATTTAAAAATGGAAGACATGGACGGAATAGAGGTCCTCAAGATTTTCAAAAAGGCCTATCCCGAGATGGCGGTGATCATGCTTACGGGCCATGGGTCCGAAACTGCCGCGAAAGAGGGCCTGAAGTATGGGGCTTTCGATTATCTGACCAAACCGTGCGACCTGGAAGACCTTGTGGAAAAAATCAACCAGGCCGTTCAGGCCTCTTAGAATTTAAAGACAATATCCATCTGGAGTCTGTTTTCATTCTCCTTGTAACGGTCGCTGTTCCAAAGTGGATTCCTTTGGGCTTCCGTCTTCCAGGCACTTACCGGGTCCGTATAGAAAATAGGCGGTCCGCAGAAGCATGTTGTCATACGGCCAGTAATGGAGCGCCGCTTTATGTCCTTTACGGTTGGCACCGTAAAAATCCTGGTCGTTCAGGCAACCCAGAACGGCATTTTGCTCAATATAGGCATACTAGTAGTAGAAAGAGTAGGCGCTTTTTTTCCCTCATTGCCGATTTTAAATGAAAAGTTATAGGCCTTGTTTTCGTCGCTGAGCACATCATCCGCCGCGTTATAAATATGGTTCAGATATACCGTTACAGGATAGTGTCCAGTTCGAAAGCAATCTGAGAGAAAGCTTCCCAGAGTTTGTAACCATATTCATAAGTTATATTCCCTGCCGGGTCTGTCACAAATGAATTCCCGCCACCCTTGTTGTAGGCCCCGTCATGCATCCATTTTGTACCGTTAAGATTACTCCTGCTATAATAACTTCCCGCAAAATCCCATTTGACCGGCCCAATATGCCATGTAAAGCCCGCCTGGTTGAGATAGAGCATTGCATCGGGAGTCCTGTTGTTTTCATTGACCACCTTCTGGCTCAAGTAAATAAAGAGCTGAAAAAGCCCTGATCCTCGACGATCCGTTTTATGGTGGCGATTGTGCTGGATTCCAGTGAGGTTGTAAAATAATAATATCCGATGCCCAGGATAAGGATGAAAGTCGTCAGAGGGACCAGGATCATACTGACCAGAATGCCCCGCCTCAGATTTGCCTAGGGTGACCTTTCCATAAAATAAGCGCTCCTTTCCCACTGCTTGATCTGTTATTGAGCAAAGTCTGTGCCAGAAAGGAGATCACGTCTGTCACTCCATAACTATTCAGAGTTCTTATTATTATCGAGTTTGTAGGCCTTTGGGATGATGAAGGGTTTCAAATGGGTGTGTCAGGATTTTTTGCAGGTTGTAATGGGAGTAGAGGATAACTGAACGCGACGTCCAATAAACACTTGAGAAAGGATTTGGTCGTGCCTGGACAAAAAAAACCTTTGGAAAGTAACGCTTGACTTTGATTTGCATAGGTGTTTTTCTTTTTCACCGTCCACACCGTTTTAACATTGTAACGACTTTTATTGTGCAGGATTTGTTAATGGCGGATAGTGCTTTTTTATATTTCACTTTTCTTGTTTGTTTCGCCATTGTCGTCCTGGCCTCCAGGCAGATCGGCAGTTTTTTCGCCCGCGGTAAATTGCCGTTGATAACGGGCTTCTTATTTACCGGCATTGCAGCCGGTCCCTATGTGCTGAATATCATTCCCACGGCGGCCATTGGGAACTTGCGATTTGTGGACGAGCTGTCCTTGGCCTTCATAGCCTTTGCAGCCGGCAGCGAGTTGGTTGTTCGTCAAATTAAAAACCGTTTCAAAGCCATTCGCTACACAACCTTTGGGTTGGTTCTGAGCACTTTTACCCTGGGCAGCCTCGCCTTCTTTCTGCTTTCCGAATTCATCCCCTTCACCAAAACCATGCCGTCGATCCACCGTGCGGCCGTTTCTCTTCTGGCAGGTGCCATCTTGGTGGCAAGATCACCGTCATCGGCCATTGCGGTGGTCAATGAGCTAAGGGCCAAAGGGCCCTTTACTAAAACCGCCCTGGGTGTAACGGTGATCATGGATGTGGTGGTGATTACGGTTTTCAGCATTTGTGCGTCCGTTGCCGGGACCCTGTTAGCTGAACAAGCCTTTGATTACACATTCGGTTTAATTTTAGTTCTCGAACTGACCCTCTCTCTGATTCTTGGATACCTGCTCAGCAAGGCAATGCGGTTTTTCCTGTCATGGCATTGCCATAGAAGTATCAAGACCGTCGTCATCTTATCATCAGGACTGGGAATATTTGTTCTTTCCGGGACGGTTCGGCATGCGACCCATATGTATTGGCCCTTTGAAATACTGCTGGAACCCATGCTCATATGTCTGCTGGCCGGCTTTTTAACAGTCAACTACAGCCCCTATCGTACCGAGTTGATGAAAGCCCTGCATGATGTGGGGCCTTATATTTATGTGGCTTTCTTTACACTGACCGGTGCCACATTGCAGTTGGATGTGTTGACCCGTTGCTGGGGAATTTCCCTGGCACTTTTCGGCATACGCACGGCGGCTGTTTTTATCGGCTCATTTTCTGGGGGCATGCTGGCCGGTGAGCCTGCTAAATACAATAAAATCGCATGGATGTGTTATATTACCCAAGCCGGTGTCGGTTTGGGACTGGCCAGGCAGGTCACCGTGGAGTTTCCCGAATGGGGCGCAACCTTTGCAACCATTATTATCGCCGTTATTGTATTGAATCAGATTGTCGGCCCGCCCTTGTTTAAATGGGCGCTTTTCCTGACAAAGGAGGCCCATCCGCGGACTGAAAGCCAGCCTTATGACGGTATTCGGGACGCTGTCATATTCGGTCTGGATGGCGAATCATTGGCCCTGGCGCGCTTGCTGAATTCCAATGGTTGGGAAGTGAAAATCGCCACCACCCAAGTGCAATATGTGCGGCAAACGGCAAATGGCTCGGATATTGAAATTCATCCCATCCCTGAAGTGAGTATTCAAACTTTGAATAAACTGGGGGTTGCCCAGGCCGATTCCATCGTTGCCATGCTTTCGGACGAAGAAAATTACAAGATATGCAACGTGATCTATGAAAATTACGGCACCCGCAATCTAATTGTACGCTTGAACCATCAAGCCCATTTCAAACGCTTTCATGAGCTGGGGGCTTTGGTGGTTGAACCCAGCACCGCCATTGTGAACTTACTGGACCAGTTTGTACGATCACCCTCGGCCGCCAGGCTGCTCTTGGGAATGGAGAAGGGGCGTGACATCATCGAGTTTGAACTGCGCAACCGGGATCTTCAAGGCACTGCTATCCGTGAATTGCACCTGCCGCTGGATCTTCATATTTTGTCCATTCGCAGAAATGGCCAAATGATCGTCTCGGTAGGTTTTGCGCGGATTCAAGTGGGCGACTGGTTGACGGTGGTCGGTTCCCGGACCAGTCTGGAACAGATGATGCTGCAGTTTAGTGAAGACCGTGAACACGCCCTGGTCCATATGGTGGGCAGGGCGACATCGAAAGAAATGGCTTCACAGGCCCTGGCCGATGAAGTTGAAGAAATCATCCATGAAAAAGACGACATACGAAAAGTAAAATTTGATCGGTTGATAGAAGAGAGTATTGTTTTGGATTTAGACCCGGCCATGGCATACGATGTTTTTTTTGCGCAGGCGGCTGAATCCATGGCCGACACGGTAAACATTTCAAGGGAAAATCTATTTCAACTGCTCATGGAAAGAGAAAAGCAGGTGAGTACCGCTTTAAGGCCTGATTTGGCAGTTCCTCATATTATTATTGAAGGTCAGAACACCTTCCACATTTTACTGGTGCGCAGCAAGGAAGGTATCTATTTTTCTGAACTGGCTCCCAAAGTCAGCGCCGTTTTTGTATTGGCCGGTACCCGGGATCAGCGCAACTATCACCTCTATATCTTATCGGCCATCGCTGAAGCCGTCCAACAGACACAATTCCAGGAACGCTGGCGCAAGGCAAAGAACGACACCGCATTACGCAATCTTGTGCGTACCCGCAAGGGTGTTTAGAGGGCGCCGCGCCCCGTCTACGGCCCGGTGGAAAGCGGGTGCTTAAGAATAAACTGGATACCGACGGTTTCCCGCGGGAAAAACCTGCATTCCTACCGTGAATATTCTTGACTCATATTGTTGAATGTGGCAATGAACCTTTTGGGTGGATGGGTCAAAAATTGGTCAAGCCTATACTCGGTTAGTCCTGTTTTACGGTAGATTGCCATGAAAGCTTCTCTGCATATAAACCTGCAAAGAAAGATAATACTCATTGTCTTGGTGGTTTCTCTCCTTCCCCTTATCCTCTTGGGTGGAGCCATTTTATTTGAGAGCAGGGAGGGCGAGGGGTCCACATTTACCGTTAAGATTCCCATTGTTCTCCCTGAGAATAAATAGTGGACTGGCCCCTGACAACAACCAAGACAGATTGTTTATCAAGGAGGTCTCATGGAACTTTTCAGTATCTTAGTTGTGGATGACGAGGAAGATTTTGTCGAGACCATGGTCAATCGTCTCAAAAAGAGAACAATAGATGCGGTAGGCGCCCTAAGTGGGGAGAACTCCCTGGAATTGTTGGGAAAAGAGAATTTGACGTGGTCATTCTGAACATCAAGATGCCCGGTGGTATGGATGGTCTTGAGACTCTCAAGGAGATTAAAAAAATCCAGCCTCTTTCGGAGGTTATCCTGCTTACCGGACATGCCTCCGTGGAAAGCAGCATTGAGGGGATGAGGCTTGGGGCCTTCGACTATGTCCTGAAACCCATAAAGCTGGAAGAGCTTTTCCCAAAGGTGGCCCAGGCCTTTGAAAAGAAAGACTCTCACAATCAGAAGATCCGAAGTGCCAAAATCCAGCAATCGCTCAGATACTGGTAGCTTTAGGGTCCTGCCCGGATTCGGGCGAGAAGATGGTTCACCCCATAAGCTTCATAAAGTAAGGGAGGTGACTCAACTGGAAAAAGTCAGCGTTTTACTCGTAGATGATGAATTGGACTTCGTAAGCACATTGACGAAGCGGATGAATAAGCGCGAACTGAAGACCTCCAGCGTCAGCAGCGGTGAAGATGCACTTGAATTCTTAGACCAACATCCCACGGACGTCGTTATCCTTGACGTCAAAATGCCGGGTATGGGCGGTATTCAGACCTTGAGGGAAATCAAGAAACAACATCCTTTGACCGAGGTAATTATGCTTACGGGACATGCCAATATGGAAGTGGCCATCCAGGGCATGGAAATCGGAGCGTTCGACTATCTCATGAAGCCAATGGCGATTGACGATCTTGTGTACAAGATTCAAGATGCCTACAAAAAGAAATCGATTCAGGAAAAAAAGATAAAAGAACATCTCCTGAATTCTTCCGGCTGAAATCCCATTGAACTTTATTTGTTAACTGTCTGACAAGGTCAAGTTGAAATGAATAAGAGAGTGGTTTCGGGTCTTTGTAAGTCTTCAATGATTAACATTTATCAGGGGAAGGAGCTAATTTGAAATGAACTTCTTTAGAGAGTGGGGCAAATTTATGATGATGGGCGCAAAAGCCCATGCAAGGTGGGAGATTAATGTATCCAATACCATCTTTGGGGACAGAAAACGGCTGATCATACTTGTGTTGCTTACCATCCCCGTCATATGGGGGGGCATTGCGTTTGCCGACCAGATCGGCACTGCTTTGCCCGAATTGTTAGGCGGTAAAAAGGCCTACAGCCCGGCCTTTTACAGCACCGGGATCTTCATCGTATCCATACTTATCGGATTGGGCGCCGGCCTGATCACCGGATGTATCGGGGCCGGAGGCGGCTTTATTATCGCTCCCGCCCTGATGAGCGCCGGCATCAAGGGTATTCTGGCGGTGGGGACAGACCTTTTCCACATCTTTGCCAAAGCCATCATGGGGAGCGTCATCCACAGAAAATTGGGGAATGTCTCCGTCCCTCTGGCTGTTGTCTTCCTGATCGGCGCCATTATCGGGGCAACATTCGGAGGGTTGATCAACCGAGTGCTTTATGAAATCAACCCGGTACTGAGTGACGCATTTATCACGACGATTTATTCTCTCATGTTGGGATTCTTAGGCATCTACGCCATGACAGACTTTCTCAAAGCGAGAAAGGCCGATAAGGGTGTTGACTCCCCCCATGGCGGCGGAGATGCCCACGGGGGAAAGATAGAAGGCACGGAAATGGGTAATCTTCCCAAGAAACTCCAGGGTATGAAAATCCCTCCCATGATTAGATTCGATGCCGAAATCGTTCCCGGAGGGAGGAGTATTTCGTGGCTGTTCTTAGTCTTGAGCGGTGCGCTTGTGGGGCTTGCAGCGGGCATTATGGGGGTCGGCGGCGGGTTTCTGACATTTCCCATTTTTGTTTATATGCTGGGCGTTTCTTCCATGACCACTGTTGGAACCGATATCTTCCAGATCGTTTTTACCGCAGGGTATGCGGCGATCAGTCAGTATGCCATCTATGGGTTTATCTTTTATACCCTGGCGATGGGCATGCTCTTGGGGTCGCTGGTCGGCATTCAGATCGGCGCCCTGGTCACCAAGGTGGTTCCCGGTATCACGATCCGCGGGTTTTACGCCATGGCGGTGCTGGCAGGTTTTGTTAACCGTATCTTCGCCTTGCCTGCCAAGTTAGGGGAAATGGGTGTTATTCCCATTTCAACGGGGACGGGGGCCGTCTTAGAGACCATTGGGGTCTGGGCCTTCTTCATCGTTATCGGAGGATTCTCCGTATGGGTAATCGGCATCTTTCTGAAAAACATCAATGTCCTCAAGGGAGAGGAGGGAATATCATGATTGCTAACAAGAAAGAATTCTTTGGCGGTTCTTTGATGTTACTGGCGTTTATCGCCGTGCTGATAATCATATTTTCACCCGTCTTCAAGGGTCAGAATGGCTTAGAGTACTTAGACGCCCTTTATAACTCCATATCAAAAGGGTCCGCCTATTATATTCCAAAGGTTAAGGAAGAAGCCGGCAAGTTCGCTGGAAAATCCATAGCGGTGACGCTAAGCATGGCAGATGAGAAACAGGCTGAGCAAACGGCCCTGTTGTTTAAGAAGGGGGGGGCGTCAACAACGGTGACCGGGGCATCCTTGCAGATCACCGGCGATTCAGGCAAGATCCTTGAAAACGCGCTTACGGACACAGACAACATGTATAACAATGATGGAAAAGAGGTCTCCCTGAAATATGGTTATAATGAGAGGCGGGTCCTTTTCAACTGGTGGAAGGCCTTTAATGAAATGGATAAGGAATTGAAGAAACAGAAGCAATTCAAGGAGGCCAAAATTGTGGCACTGGTTGTAAAAAAGGCGATTGAACCCTCTTACAACTATTACCAGATCGAACCGCAGAAGATCTCCGACCGGTTTGGCATTGTCATATTCTCCCTGGTTTTTTATGTGATCTACACATTGTGGTACGGCTTTGCCATAATGTACATGTTTGAGGGATGGGGCCTGAGGCTGGAACACTGACGGATTTTTGATCAATAATGGTACCCCATGGACCGGATCATCGGGTTTTTCAAAAGCCTTTTCTTAAAGACGCAAAAAGAGGATGACGCGAATGTCGAAGGGCTCCGCAATGCCTTCAGGGACCGTTATCACCATTTCAAGCTGCTGCTGAACGCAAATAATAAGGCCCTCAGCATTATGTCTGAAATGGAAGAGGCCTTAAGGGGGACCCAGCCCTTTGGGATGACCTTTGTTCTCTCCCGTTGCACCTCCATTTCCACAAACGTCTGGCAGATCGGCAGTAACCTGAACCAGTTGGCTCCGGGAAAATATGAGGCGCTTTATGGGTGTTTCAAAGAAATCCAACTGAAAATCAACCCGTTCATTCATCATCGGGCCCTATTGAAGGAAGGGCCCATGGTCATCCCGCTGCAGTCGGTGAACAAGGATATGGCGGATCTGGTGGGAACCAAGATGGCCAATCTCGGTGAACTCAAAAACCGGATGCACCTGCATATCAAAAACGGATTCGCCGTCACTGTCAAAGGCTATGACCTCTTCATGCAACAAAATGACCTACCCTCTGAAATCACCCGCCGTATTCAGGCAACGGATGTAAAGCGTCTCGATCAGCTTTTCAGCCTCTGTGCGGACATTCAACAACTCATTATTCGAGCGCCTCTCCCTGAGGAACTTGAATCTGCCATTTCCGAGCACTACCGCATCTTAGAGCGAGAGGAAGGAAGGAGTGTCAAGGTGGCAATGCGCAGCAGCGCACTGGGGGAAGACCTCAGCGGGTCCTCATTCGCCGGCCAGTACCGTTCTGAACTGAACGTGAGTGGCGAAAACATTTTACAGGCCTATAAGGAGATTATTGCCAGCAAATACGGCCTGCCGGCCATGACCTATCGCTTAAACCGGGGAATCCGCGATGAAGATGCCGCCATGTGTGTGGGTTGCATAGAGATGGTTGATGCCATCTGCGGCGGGGTTATGTATTCCAGAAATCCCCTGGATTTCAGAAACAAAGCCATTGTCATCAATTCGGTCTGGGGGCTTCCCAAATCGGTTGTTGATGGGAGTGCTCCGGTAGACCTTTTCGTCATCTCCCGTGAAGAACCCATGGAGATCATCCAGAAGGAAATCCCTTCCAAGAAGGAAAAATTTGTCTGTTACCCCCATGAAGGGGTCTGCAGATTGGAGATTACCGGGGATGAGAGCGCCTTGCCATCCCTGAATGATAAGCAGGTTTTTGAATTGGCACGTGTGGCAGTGAAATTAGAGGATTACTATGATGCCCCCCAGGATATGGAATGGGCCATCCAAAAGGATGGATCCATCATACTCCTTCAATGCCGGCCCTTGCTGCAGATGGAGGAGCGCCGGGCACGTCACATAAAGATGCCGGATGAAGATGAACCAGCCCCTGTTATTTTACGGGGCGGTGTTCCGGCCAGTCCGGGAGTGGCCTCCGGTCCGGTTTTTATTATAAAAAAGGATATGGATACTCTGCGGTTTCCAGAAGGAGGCATCCTGGTTGCAGCCCAAGCCCTGCCCCGCTGGGCCACCCTATTGAACCGGGCTGCAGCAGTGATAACAGGCCAGGGGAGCGTTGTGGGACACCTGGCCAATGTGGCCAGAGAATTTGGGGTCCCTGCCCTTTTCGGAGTTGAAGGGGTCATGGACAAGCTGGAAAACGGTGACCTGGTCACCGTGGATACTCAAGGGATGAGCGTATACCAGGGGCGGGTGGATTCCCTCTTGAAAAACGAGGAAACACCCAAAAATCTCATGGAGGGGAGTCCCGTATATGAGGCTCTGAAGGGCGCCGCACACCACATAGTACCACTCCATCTCCTAGATCCGGATAGCCCTGATTTCAAACCCGATAACTGCCGTACGCTGCACGATATCACCCGCTTTTCCCATGAAAAGGCAGTGCACGAGATGTTTCAATTTGGAAAAGAGCATCAGTTTCCCGAACGCTCCAGCAAACAGCTTTTTTATAAAGTCCCCATGCAGTGGTGGATACTGAATCTGGACGACGGGTTTAATGAAGAGGTTAAGGGGAAGCACGTCAAGCTCGACAACATCGCATCCATCCCCATGTTGGCCTTCTGGGACGGGTTTGTCGCTGTCCCCTGGGACGGCCCCCCGGCCATTGACGGAAAGGGGTTTATGTCGGTTATGTTCCGGTCAACCCAGAATACTGCCCTGACCCCTGGTGTCCGTTCACGGTACGCAGATCGAAACTATTTTATGATCTCAAGAAACTACTGCAGCCTGAATTCTAGACTCGGTTATCATTTCTCCACCATGGAGGCATTGGTAAGTGACAGGGTCAGTGAGAACTATGTTGGTTTTCAGTTCAAGGGGGGAGCCGCCGACTATCAGAGACGACTGAAGAGGGCTCATTTCATAAAGGAAATATTGGAGAAATATGATTTCAGGGTGGAGGTAAGAGAAGATAATCTCATTGCCCGCATGGAGCACCATGAAAAAGAATATATGAAAGAGCGTCTCCAGATCCTCGGTTATCTCACCCTCCACACCAGACAACTGGATATGATAATGGCCAATGACTCAGCGGTACGATATTACAAAGCCAGAATTGAGAAGGAAATTCAAGGACTTATAGGCGCTTAGCTTTCTTCTCCTTCATCTGCTCGAGGACCCTTCCCGGAAAGCGAATCAGCTCCTTTATCCGGGCGGTTCGGATTTTCTGATCGTGCGTGTCTTTTTTTTCAAAGGCCTGTGCCAGCTCGGTGAGAAGCTCTTCGAATTTTATGGGTTTCATGAGGTAGTCAAAGGCCCCTAACTTCATCCCCTCAATGCTGGTCTCGACAGATGCATGTCCTGTCAGCAAAAGGACTTCCGCCAAGGGCAGGGCCTCCTTGAACTTGTATTTCTTGATGAGCCGGTCCAGATCGGCGATCTCCATGCTGAATTCAGCTGGCCAGTTGAGATCCTTAACCTTCGACATGGCCTCATTGCAGGGTTTCGGTTTTCGCATTTTCATTGTGTGGGCTTTGAGATAATTTAAACCGGTTTTCAACCACTTGTAAACAATTAATTAAAAAAACCTAGTACACCAAATCATAAATTCCTCGGTTATTGAAGCAAGCAAAGCTTTTCAGGCTGATTTTTCATTTTCGAGACCCATTCATCTCTAAAATGAATGGGCTTTCAGCACTTGAAGTTCAATTTATATGAATTGTGGGATTCAACCCATAGGTGTCCCCTCCGACTGTATTTTTCGTTTTTGTTTCAACCTTTACGCCTGTAAAGGTCTCCCAGAATAATTCCATTTGAAAGGTTTGGCCAGTGTTTCATTAAAATATTTAATGAATCTCTGGATCTTCTCTTTTAACTCCGTCCTTGATTTAAATACGCCGCGTTTCAGCAGTCGTTTTGAAAGCATGCTGAACCACATTTCCACCTGATTCATCCATGATGTATGTTTCGGAAGATAAACAAAGCGAACACGATGGGAAAGGTATTCCAAAAACTCTTTACGTGTTTCCATTGACTTGAGAATGCCGGACTTACCCTTAACTCCCATCAAATCCTCTTCAACTGAACAAATTTTTGCGATCAATTCTGCTAATGTTGCGGATTTATGGGTGTTGAGCTGGTCGCATATGAAGACCCATTCTTCATCATGACGTAAGTTTACGGTTCTCTCAATATGCGCAGCAAACTGCTCCTCCTTTCTTGTATCTTCTATCGTTGGGGCTATCACTTTGCCTGTTGCTACTTCAAAATTAGCCGTTAAAACTTGTGTGCCGTGACGTGTGTAATTAAACTCACGCCTTTCAACCCTACCTGGTTTGCAGGGTCCAATTGGTGCGTTGGGTTCTAAAGCTTGCATGCCGGTTTTTTCATCAATGCTCACGATATGGATTCCCTGGTTATAAAGAGCATCAGCAGTTTTGTATAATCCGGATACCTCCAAAATCTTTTTATCAAAAGCTTCCGGATCTTTATCTCGCTCATTGTATTCCCAATAGCGCGTTAAATGCGGCTTTATAATATTTCCCCGCAACAATCGCGCTACTGTGGAAACTGATATTGAATCGACAATACCCTGTTTGATTGCCTCGTCTGCAAGTTCTCCGCTTGTCCAATGGCTCACTTCACGACCGCATTCAGTGGGCTGTTGGCAGGAAATGGCGATAATAGCGGCAAATTGTTCTGCTGAAAAAGTCGTAGGCGATCCAGGTCGAGGTGCATCATCAATGGTTTCAACAATTGCGAGAACAAACTGCTTATAGAAGGATTTCTCAATGTCTTCGTTTTTCGGAAAAGCATCAGACTCAATCCTTGCAATTCTTTTTTCACATTTGGACCACCGTTTCCGCCATAGTCGGACTGTATCAGCATTCACGCCCAGCTTTTTAGCAATAAAAGCATTGCTTTTTCCTTTATCTGCCAGCAATATTATTTTTGCCCGGAGCACCAATCCTTGAAAACTATTCCGCCTACCAACAAGGATTTCGAGTTCTTTCCTTTGGTTCCCAGACAGTCTGATTTCTATTGGATTTGGTCCGGAAATAGTCATGCAATTTAAGATACATTGACTGCCTCCAATTGTCCAGCTTTTTCTTCTGCTGTTATTTCAGCATGTTACGTTGGCGCCCCCTGTTTGCGTTAACCCTCGATGAATTTATGATTTGGTGTACTAGTGCAATAATACATGTCCTAGCCTTGAAACCACTGCTTTTCCAACTTTTGGTCCAATTCCCCGAAACCCTACAGGGAAACAAAGGAGATCTCGCATGAAATTGGAAAATTGGATAGAAACACCGGCACAAGAAAATAACGTGGACAAAAAATGATTTTGTGGCTCAGCCAAATGGTTATACCTTGACATATAGCCGAGAACCGACGTCCAAAAATACTGTAATACACCTTTTATATTACTACGCTTGAGAACTGCCATAAATTCCTGATCACCTTTCTGAATTATCTCAATAATGCGCCATTTCACTCCCATTCCAAGCCAACAACTCTCAAATATTCTGTACATGACACCAAAACTATTCTAATATTTCCCCTAAAACCATCCAAGGAGCATAACACGTGACCATCACCAAAACCAAATTAGTCGAATCTATCTGCAGAAAATCAGAACTGCCAAAAAGAGAGTCCACATCCATCGTTGAATCCCTTCTTGAGATCATAAAGAGAACCTTGGAATCAGGAGAAGACCTGTTGATCTCCGGTTTCGGTAAATTCGCGGTGAAAGAGAAAAAGGAGCGGAAGGGAAGGAACCCTCACACTGGCAACGACTTGATCCTGGATGCAAGGCGGATCGTTTTATTCAAATGTTCCAATAAACTGAGAAAGAGCCTCAATGGCCAAAAGAAAAAGTAATGGGCTCAGAAATATTTCTTGTTATGGAACTTTTTTAAAAACCAACATCTTGAATCTTCAAGGCCTTCGAAGGCACCCTCTGCACAAAATCACTTCCATAGCAACACCAAATGTTTTTCAAAACCCGTCCTTTTTCTTGTATTAAGGCTTTTTCGATTTCCTAATCAGGGTGGCACTGGACAAATTAGCAGAATGTTTTTTGTTTCTGGAGGATTAGTCGTAATGACAAACAAGGAAGAAATCAAAACGCAGTGGTTCAAAGCGCTGTTAAAAGCAAAAAAAGAACGTAGATCCATAGATTCTCCTTCTTCTGCCTTTGGTGCTATCAGCGTGGAAGATGCCTACGACGTTCAGGACATGCTGATAAAGCATATGCTGGAAAAGGACGAAAGAATTGTCGGTTGGAAAGTCGGTGCTACCAGCCACGCTGTCATGGAGCAACTGAAAATCAAAGAACCGTTTCTCGGTTGCATGACTTCACGATCGGAATTTTCTTTTCTAAAAGAGATCAAGTCCTCTCATTTCTGCAAGCTTGCCGTGGAAGGTGAAATCGTTTTTGTCATGGGTAAATCGCTGAAAGGTCCCGGAGTCACACGAACCGATGTGATTCAGGCCACTGCCGGCATCATGGGCGCTGTAGAATTTGTGGATTGCAGAATCACCGATTGGCAGGTCACAACTGCGGAAGCCATCGCTGATAACGCCCTACATGCAGGTATCGTTCTCGGGCCTTTTATGAAGTCCGTTTCAGGATTTGATCTGATCCATGAAGGCGTTGTTATGTATCGAAACGGCCATCTTCAGGCGAGCGCCTGCGGTGTCGAAACACTGGGTGACCCCTTAAATGTGATGGTTTGGCTTGTTAATAAGCTTGGCACATTCGGAAAAGAGCTCAGCGCCGGAGCCATTGTTTCTACGGGCTCACTTACGAGGTTCTTTTTTGTGGAGCCGAGGGACGTGTTTGATGTTTCTTTCTCAAACCTGGGTCGGATCCATTTTTCAATCGGCCATTAGAAATAATGAGTCAAAGTCACGGTGGCACATCTCTATTCTGTAGCGTGGTTAAATGGCGTACGACGGCTTCATCCTATCAAGTAAACAAACCCAATTCCGCAACTCAACCCGTTTGATTTTTCAGGGCCGGTTATCAGACGGCAGGCGTTTTCACTGGACCGTAACCCGTCCACGTGTCGTTTTTTTCATCGAACACAATCAGGATTGGACACCTCCGAGGGCTGTCAGGAAACCCTTGAAGCTGAAGAGCCTTAGTGGTGACTTTGTTGATGCGCTCTATTTTGATCAAAGCTCAGACCTGTTCCGTGCTCGAAAGGCTTGTGAAGATCGTCAGATACTGACATTTGAGGCAGATGTGAACCTCGCGGCGCGGTTCCTCATGGAGCATTTCATTCAGGGAGGCGTTCGTTTCGAAAGCGAACCCGTCAAGACTCAAGCCGGTTGTCGCTTTTTCATGGATCCGAAAATTCATCCTTCTGATTACACCCCGGAATTGAAAACCCTTTCAATTGACATTGAATGCTCCATGACATCAGACCTTTATTCAATTGCGCTCTACGGGGAAGGGCTTGAAGAAATATTGGTAGTGGATCCGAACAAACAAAACGGAAAAAAGGAATACCAGAGCTTCCCAAATGAAAGGCACCTTCTCAAAACCTTTTTCTTCATTATCCGGCAATATGATCCGGATGTTTTTTCGGCTGGAACCTGATCGGTTTTGACTTGCAATGGC
>Ga0209361_1000918_pt1 | contig 22979 bp, 26 predicted proteins | sample SaaInlV_200m_DNA_3_FD_184657 | JGI IMG/M metagenome (GOLD analysis project Ga0209361, IMG submission 184657) | Marine microbial communities from expanding oxygen minimum zones in the Saanich Inlet - SI037_S4LV_200m_DNA (SPAdes) (version 2) | ecosystem: Environmental > Aquatic > Marine >... | reverse complement strand
CTCCGGAAGACATCCGTAACCCCCAGGATTTTCCAGAACTCTCCACCGACTCCCTTTTCAACTACGAAGATGGTATCCTCACGGGTTATCTTTCTATTCAAACTGCATTACGCAACCGTAACAAAGCTTAAATTGGGCAAGTTGTTTTTAGCTTTCATGCAGAATTAATTACGGTTAAGCTGAGGAGCTAAAGTGATTTTCCTGAACAGCTCACTTGTTCCCGAAGATCAACATTCATTGTTCAAAAACCCCCTGAAGAAAGAAAAACTAATGTCAACAAAACCAATCAGCCGTTTTCCAGTTCCTGAACTCAAAGATTTGCCGGAAGACATCCGTGAAAGGATAATTGCGGTCCAGGAAAAATCCGGATTTGTGCCAAACGTCTTCCTCGTGCTGGCTCAACGCCCGGATGAATTTAGAGCGTTTTTCGCCTATCACGATGCATTGATGGAAAAAGAAGGCGGTCTCACAAAGGGTGAACGCGAAATGATCGTGGTAGCCACTTCAGGCCTCAATCAATGTACATACTGTGTTGTAGCCCACGGTGCGATCGTGCGTATTCGTGAAAAAAGTCCGCACCTCGCAGATCAACTTGCCACAAATTACCGCAAAGCGGATATCACTCCAAAACAGATAGCAATGCTCGATTTCGCCGTCAAAGTCACTCTGAGTTCTGCTGAAATCAAAGATGCTGATTTTGAGGAAATGCGAAAGCACGGATTTTCTGATGATGAAATCTGGGACACTGGCGCAATTTCCGCTTTCTTTGCGTTATCCAATCGTATGGCAAATTTAACAAGTATGAGGCCAAATGATGAGTTTTATCTGCTGGGGCGTATTCCAAGAAAATAGGCTGAAACCACGCAGCAGACAGCCTCGTGCAAAACAAAATTATTTTGTCAGGCAACTGTTAAAATTTCTGGGACTGCTCTTAGCGTTTTGTTGGCTGAGTCAGTCGGTAATGGCTGAAACACTTTTGCTGAAAAGCAGCAAGGGCGTGCCTTTCCAGTTATATAAAGTTGCGGATGGACTCGGGGTTCCGTGGGGTATGGCCTTTATCGGTCCGGAGCAGATTTTGTTGACTGAACGAAACGGAAAGATTGGAATTCTGGATACAGTAAGCGGCATAATTACCAGAATCACAGGCGGACCGAAAGTGATGCATTCCGGACAGGGCGGTTTGCTGGATGTTGCGGTTCCTCCGGGTTATTCACAGCGAGACTGGATTTATTTTAGCTACAGCAAAGCACAGCAAGGCAAAGGCGTTACCACACTGGCTCGTGCCAAACTGAAAGCTAAGCGTCTTGTTACATTGCAGGATATGCTGATTACACGTTCCGCCAGCACTACCGGTAGACATTTCGGTAGCCGCATTACCTTTGATGGAACAGGGCATCTTTTTTTCTCGGTTGGTGATCGCGGAGTACGTCCCAATGGTCAGGATTTATCCACACACGCCGGCTCAATTCTACGTTTAACTCTAGACGGCAGTGTGCCTGAAAATAATCCTTTTGTGCAGCAGAAAAACGCCCTGCCGGAAATCTGGAGTTATGGACACCGCAATCCGCAGGGAATGTTCTATGACAAAAAACACCAGCGTCTATGGTCAATTGAACATGGTCCACGCGGAGGTGATGAAATAAATCTAATCCTGCGTGGACGTAATTACGGTTGGCCTGTTATTTCCTACGGCAAGGAATACTGGGGTCCTGTTCAAGTTGGAGAAGGTACCGAAAAAGAAGGCATGGAAAAGTCGATTAAGTTCTATGTCCCCTCAATTGCACCCGGGAGTTTGATTGTCTATTCCGGAAAAGCCTTTCCTGCCTGGAAAGGAAATTTGTTTGCGGGTGCCTTAAAGTTGACACACCTGAATCGTGTAGAAATTGACAATTCCGGCAAGGCTGTTGCCGAAGATAGACTACTGGAAGGACTTGGTGAACGCATCCGCGCACTGGTAGAAAGTCCTCAAGGATGGCTTTATTTTTCAACTGACAGTGGAAAAATCTTTAGACTAAGACCGCTAGTTAATAATCCATGAATTTTAAAAAGCTTCTCAGCATTCTGAGAAGATCAAAGGAGCTTATCTGCAAAAAGCAGTCATCATCGGCGTTGGTGCTGAACATGGATTAGGAGCTCAACTGGCTAAACTTTTTGCTTCCGAAGGTCTGCAAAAGAAATGGCAATTATGAAAAAACTGTTTCTGTCCTTAATCTTCTGTTTGCTGATTTTTAACTGGACTGAGCTGAATTTCGTTTATGCAAACAAGTACGTCGAAATCCGGAATGTGTTAGAGTTGAAGCGTCAAGGCTGGGAAGTTCTTGAAAAGCAGAGCGAAGTCGAACCACGTCCAGGACTGAAACCATATCAAAACCTCAAACGTGAAATTCATGTTGTCAAATATCGTCTTCGGAAAGGCAAGGAGTTTGTTTTCTGTCTTGTTGAATATGACAGCCAGTTGGATACTATCCGTGAAGCTTGCGATGTCAGTCAAGAAAATGCGGAAAGGCGTATTGCTCAATAAACCAGAAACTTGTGATCAGTTAAAATTCTTACGCATGGCTTTCAGTCACGTTTCTTTGTCATTCCCGCAAACGCGGGAATCCAGGGGGGTTGCCACAAAGCCTGTTTTCAAGCAGAGCGTTAGACTGGATCCCGGATCAAGTCCTGGATGACAAAATAATGAAATTAAATGAACCCACAAAAAACAATCCTAACAAAGGGAAATAATGAAAACAGAGACACGTACCGAAATCGAAGCAGCCGTTTTCCGCAGGTTGCTGAGTCACCTTGATTCGCGCAAGGATGTGCAGAACATCGAGCTGATGAATCTTTCCGGCTTCTGCCGTAACTGTCTGGCAAAGTGGTATTCCGCTGAGGCTGAGGAGCGTGGAGAGGAGATCACGGTTGATTCCGCGAAAGAACTTGTCTATGGTATGACATACGGTGAGTGGAAAGAGAATTATCAGAAATAATTATCAACCGCTTTAATCTGCCTAATTATAAGGACAAATAAATGAAAACACGAAAACTGGGTCTCAACGGTCCTGAGGTTTCAGTGATTGGCCTGGGCTGCATGAGCTTTACAGGATTTTTCGGTTCGACCAATAAAGCAGAAAGCTTCACATGTTTGGACTCGGCGCGGGATCATGGCATAAATTTTCTGGACACCGCAGAAATGTACGGCAAAGGTTTGTCCGAAGAATTGATCGGAGAATACCAGCAAAGCCGAGGTCACCGTTTCAGTATTGCGACCAAAGGCGGAATCGTTATTGGCGGGAAGCGTGGTCAAAATGATAATTCGGAAAAGGCACTTCGCAAAGCACTTGAAGGCTCGCTGAAACGACTCAAGGTTGAGCAGGTGGAACTTTACTACATTCACCGCCGTGACTGGTCAATTGAGATTGAAGACGTTGCGGCAACTCTGGCAAAATTCAAAAGTGAAGGTAAAATCGGTGGATTTGGATTTTCGGAAATTGCCCCTTCGTCGCTACGCAGAGCACACGCGGTGCATCCGGTAACGGCGGTACAAAATGAATATTCACTCTGGACGCGTTATCCTGAACTGGGAATGCTGCAGACCTGCCGCGAACTCGGAGTCGCTTTTGTACCATTTTCTCCACTGGCTCGTGGTATGTTAAGCGATACTTTTCCGGTTCCGGAGAATTTCGAGGAAACTGATTTCCGCAAGAACATGCCGCGCTTTATGGAGCCAAATTTTTCTGCCAACTGCAAATTGATTTCAGCTTTCCGGGACTTTGCGCATTCCCGCGGCTGGAGCACAACCAAAGCCGCTCTGGCCTGGGTTCTTGATCAAGGAGAGCATCTTGTGCCGATTCCCGGAACGCGAAGCGCTGCGCATCTGCAAGAATGGGTGGGAGCTGCTGAAATTAATTTCAGCGACGAAGACCGAGCGGAAATTGAACGAATCCTCCCTGTTGGTTTTGCGCATGGTGACCGCTACTCGGATGAGCAGATAGTCGGAGTTGAGCGTTATTGCTGAGAATATAAAGCCGATATTCTTGTAAAAAGTCCAAAAAAAGTGTCATTCCCGCAAACGCGGGAATCCGGGGACGGAGCAAACAGGTACGATGCGCCCATTGCTGTCATTCCCGTGAAAACGGGAATCCAGGGGTGTTACTGCGAATTCCTGCTCCCATCCAGAACGATGTGCTGGATCCCGGATCAAGTCCGGGATGACAAATGTAAGGGGTTTAATGAGTCAAAATAAACATAGAAGTATTGACAAAAATTCGTAAATATAATCCGTTGAGATTCATTTTCGTGCATAGCTATTTAGTGCGAGGGCAAGACAAAGAAAAGCATAGATTTTATCCCATTTGAAACCAGCTAATAAGGAGGCAGCATGGATCAAGCAGTATCAAAAACTTCTTTTCCGGAAGTGAAGCATCATAAAAATGAATCTAAGCTCCATAAACGGCGTCCTTCCAAGGAAGAGGACGAGAAGCTCCTGTCTCAATTTCCGAACAGCCTTCACGCAGCCAAACTACGGAGTGCGCTTCCGGAAGACAAACTGCACACTCTGCACAATCCAGTTGAATTTTCATGGAGGCAGTTCTGGGTCACCATGCTTTATGAAAACCTGCCTCCGGTGCTGATTGCACCCCTCGCTGTGCTACTGGTCGAGCGTTCGCTTTCTAGAGCATGGCATGTGATGAATCACCGCTGCCTGTTTGTGTGTTCACGCAAACACAATTCACGCGGCAATCATATTTTTTTCTGGGTCTTCTTCTATCCCATTTACTGGATGATCACCCTTGCATTGTTGCTGAGGTTTTTTGCACCTGAGGCTGTTGTGCTAAACGTTGATCTGTTTCAAATTAGTCTTGCCTATCTATTTTTTTCATTGCGGGCTCTGATTGTATCCGCCAAATACGGATATTATCGTCCAGAAGATTATGCGCAACTGCATCGCCCTGCTCCCAACTGGTCTGAGGCTCAAACCAACCGCCGCCTAGTGGGTGGTGGTTGGACCAACCCCGCAAACTTCCCTGGACTGATCGAGGATGAACTGATTTGCGCCATGGACGAAAACGATGTCGCACTGCAGGGGATCTCTTTCAAAATGGATAAGGAAACAAGCTCACGCCTCCGGAAGCATTCGACCGATGAGCTTTTTACGGCGGAAACGGGCTGTAATGAAAAGGATGAAGTCACTACCGGCTTCATTTTGCATCAAATTCTGAGTTCGGTTTACAATCTAAAATTCCCTCCGATTTACAGTTTAAGCTTCCTTATACTAGCCTTAGCGATAATGTTATGCACATTTTTGATACGATTAAGTTACGGATTGAATACTTTCGGCGATGCATCACTGGAAGTTTTCATCTTTATCGGTTGCCTGTTAGGTTTTTTTTTCGGAAGTCTAGGCAATCTGAACTTTGGAATGATATGCGCCCATGATTTCAACAGACGGGCGACTACCCTCAAAATACTAGGCCGGTTGATCCAGTATCCGGGTGTTCGCTTGAGCGAGTTATTATTTCATAAACCGAATCCGGAGGAAAAGGAGAAGGACAAAGAAAGCACAAAAAGCACGATGCAGGAGTCCAGCACGGGCGAACCAAATGATCCGTATGTTTACATTGACATAAAGAAGCCGGGGAATGTCTTTGCCTGGATGATCTGCCGCAAAACACTACGCTCCTTTGGTGAAATCTTTTATCTGCGCATTCAGGCATACACTTCCATTCTGCTTAGTTACGCGATTCTATGTGTGTTGTTTCTGAATGTAATCGCCTGGACGCAGACACGGCATCATGTCTCTACCATCTGGCTACTCATAATCATTGTGTTTTCCATTTCTGCCGTTTGCGTCTTTGCCATTTCCAAGGCGACCAAACTGCAAACTCTTAGTTCGGACCAACGTGATCAGGTGCAAAAGGAGTTGTTTTTTCTGGAAAAAGAACTAATGGATGCAGAGAATGCGGACAAAACCCTGGAATTCAAACAATTCAGCCAAGCCAAAGTCTTGTTACAACAGGTGGACGAGTCCATCAATTTTCATGAGTTGATCCACAAACCCACAAAAGTGATGGGCTACGCCGCCACCCAGAGCGTTATCAGTTCGGCGTTGGGCATCATTCTGACTGGATTTGTTTTGGCTGTGGAGGGCTTTTCCGGTTCCGGAATTTCTTATGATCTAAACGGTTGGTTTAATTATTGAGCGAAGGTAGTGGATTCATATAAAATAATTATCTTCGTTTTTATTATCATTCCCTTGAAAACGGCAATCTAGGGGAGTATCTATTTTTCTTTCCCGTAGAAGCGGCGATCTAGAGGAAAGTCTATTTTGTCATTCCCGCAGCAGCGGGAATCCAGGGCTGTTGCCGCAAAACAAGTTTGCAAACAGAACGATGTGCTGGATCCCGGATCAAGTCCGGGATGACAAAACATGGGAGAAATGATGTGTCTACTTTTTCAGCATAAAGTATTGTGTACCCTTAAATCGTAGAAATAATTATGGAAACAACTCAAGTTCTGGAAATCTTCAGCGATTTCGTCTGACCATGGTGCTACCTCGTCACCGGGCGTGTCGAACGATTGAAAAAGAAATTCGGACTGACAGTGCGCTGGACACACTTTCCGCTGCATCCGGAAACTCCGGATTCCGGGCTTTCGCTGGAGGAACTGTTCCGGGGGCGTGGTTACGAAATTGAGGCCATGAAGCAGCGCATGTCCGGATTGATGGCAGAGGAAAATTTACCTTACGGAAACCGCAGGCACACCTACAACAGCCGACTCGCGCAGGAACTCTCAAAGTGGGGCGAATCGTTTCCGGAAGGTGAAGCCCTAAACCTGAAACTCTTTGAGGCATATTTCGTTGAGGGGCAAAATCTCGCCGAACCGGAAGTCCTGCTGGACGTGGCTGAAGCCGCTGGGTTGTCCCGTGAAGTTGCGGAGGGAGTGATCCGGGAGCGCCTTTTCCGGGATGCGGTAGATGCCGATTGGCGACGTGCTCACGAGTTTGGTGTAACCGGAGTGCCAACCTTCGTTTCCGGAAATCAGGGACTCGTGGGGGCACAACCTTATGAGGCACTAGAGAATTTGATTCAAACAAACGTTTGAAGAATTATGAGGACATGAATTTTATGGTTATTTTGAACTAAGTATAGTGTCGCCGAAATTCAACTATTATTTTAAGAAGACACGAATATGAGTTCGTGATAAACTGGAAAAAGTACTGAGCTTAGACAGGTATTAATAATAATACAATAACGGAAATTATGAGTGAAATTCATTTTATGGTAGAAAATGCTCCGGAAGGGGGTTTTGTCGCTCGTGCAGTCGGAGAAGATATTTTCACTGAAGCAGATGATTTGGAAGCGTTACATGTTCAATTGCGTGATGCTGTGAACTGTCATTTCGATGAAGGACAGGGTCCAGGGCTTATCCGACTTCATATCACACGGGAAGAAGTTCTTGCTGCATGAGAATTCCACGGGATTTGTCTGGAACTAAACTCATCAGACGGCTACGGCGTTTCGGCTATGAAGTAACACGCCAGACTGGAAGTCACATAAGACTAACAACCCATGAAAAAGGTGAGCATCATGTAACTGTTCCAAATCATGACTCACTGCGCGTCGGCACATTGGCCGCAATTCTGGAGAAAGTTGCAGAGCATCAAGGAGTGGACAGAGAAAAACTATTAGAACAACTTTTCAGTTGAGTCCTATCAGTAACAGGTGTACCAATGGTTCTTAATCAAATTTTTGATGAAATTTTAAATTTGAAGATATCATTTTAAGACAAATCTAATGGACACCTTCTGCAAATTCAGTATTGGACAAATAATCCATCATCTCCGTTTTGATTATCGTGGTGTCATCATCGATGTTGATGCCGACTTTCAGGGATCAGAAGAGTGGTACCGTGAAATGGCAAAGAGCAAACCTCCGCGAGACAAACCTTGGTATCATGTTCTAGTTGACAAGTCCAACACCATGACTTACGTTGCAGAGCAAAACCTGGAAGAAGAACCATCTCCCCAGCCAATTCAGCACCCTCTGGTCGGAGAGTATTTCAACCGCTTCGAAGAAGGTTGTTACCTGTCCGATTTATGTTGACTGAATTCAGCAGTTTCTACTAGAACCATCACTATTATCATTCCAAACGTTAATTCCAATCGTAATACAAACTGTAATAATTAAATACAAGCTGGTAGTGAGCAAAGCGGATATGAAATCCATTGCCGCAAATAACAAAATAAACAGTACTCCAAACTGTACAAGAGGATAATCCGGATAAATATCCCAAATAATTTGAAATACTTCTTTCCTGCTCCAGTATGCGTTTTTCAGCATTGCCGTCACATCATCTTTACCAATCTCAGAAACAGGTTTTTCTCCAAGCTCAGGATAAATATGTGATTTGAGCAAAGTAACAGCCGATTTAGCATTTTTTTCTGTTGCTTGCGGAGCTTGTTGAATTTCCTCTTGCTGTGAAATTTGCTGAGGTATTGGGGCCTTCAGCTTTTCTACAGTTTCTTTTTCCTGAGCTTGCACCAGTTGAAGCGCTATTTTCTCTTTTTTTGCCTGAATTGGATTTACGCCTTCTTTAATTTTACTTTTTGCCTGGTCACGTTTGGTTCTAGCTTCTGCCAGTGTAACTTCAGGCCAGACTCCTAAAGAAGATGATTTTTGTTTACCGTCAAATCGAAAATCGAATCTCCAGTATTTTGATCCATTTGTATGAACTAGGAGATAAAGACCTCCGCCATCGGACAGCTTGAATTGCTTAGTTTTAGGTTCAGCCTTTTTGACTGCTGATTCAGTGAGTTTATTCCGTTTCATGTTTTAATTTTGCTGGTAAATTTAAATAACAAAATTAAAGCAAATCTTATACCAGCATTTTTACCATCATGCAAAATGACAGCAAGCGGTAAATTTTTTGATGTTTTTCATTATTCGGAATTATCATTCATTCGAAAGCGGGAAACCAAGGGAAGATCCACAAACAGTCGTTTCAATCAGAATGATTGCTGGATCACAATGAAAGGGGACTCTACTCATTTATTTCAAAATCAGTTGAATTTTGGAAAGGAAACATCGGTCGTTGTCTATGTTTATTTTCTAAATTAGCAAAGTGCTGGCAAACCGCGCCGTCTGTCAAAATCATGAATGACGGTGCAGAGAGACTTTGTAGTTCGGGGGACAAATAACCGGATTTTACTACAAGGAGGCGGTATTCTTTAAGCTCAATTCCAAGTTCAGTAAAGTCACTCAGTTTGTGAAAAGGACGTCTCTTTTCTGTCAGAACGGTCGTAATACCGTTCATGCTAAGAACCGCACATTCATTTTTGAAATAAATTTTTTCTGCATTTAATATTACATTTGGACCGCCACCACCCAATTCACCGCCGACAGTAACAGCCGTTTTATTTGTGCCCTGCAACTTGTTAATGATTCCCGGAGAAGCGATACCCGCAACCAAAACGCCTTCAATTTCTGCATCGATAAGCGCTTCAAGCACATCCGCACGATCACCCACTCCGCCTGCCGTAGGGTTATCTCCACTGTCTGCAAGAATAGAGAACTCACTGGGCAGCCATGCAATAGCCTCTTTCAGATCACCTGCCTGCATATCAAACGTCAGCTCATTGCGTTTTTGCCAATATGTTTCTGCTATTTCAGCACAGGTTTCTCTCCCCGCTTTCAGATCAGTACACGTAACAACCGTGGATGCAATCGCAGTTTCGCTATCTGCCCAGAGATAACCAATCAACAGATTTGCATCCAGAATTCCTTCACGCTGATCAAAGTTTTCAAGTTGTTTGTAGATACTTTTACAAGGTTCTATACAAGTTGAAGACATCTCACCTGACACCAAAACCGGAATTGGAGACCAAACAACCTTTGGTCTCCGGCCACCGTTCACGGTTGTAACAAGCAGTTTGGCTGCGCGATAATATGTTTTCTTTTCATCAATGTGCGGTGCAGTACGGTAGGCCGCAAAAACATCTATGTTCTGGATGATTTTGTCAGTAACATTTCCATGAAGATCAAAACAGACGGAAATTATGCATTTTTCTCCAACAAGGCTGCGAACCGCGCTAATCCAATCTCCTTCTGGATCTTCAATTCCGGGAACATACATGGCGCCATGCATGAGTAATAATACCCCATCCAGTGGACAAGCATCCCTGATCTGCTCCATAAATCCGCACTTGGTCTTCTCATAAAAATCGGCTTCTACCAGTCCTCCCGGAATAGCTTTATAATAAGAAAGCGGTTCTACTTCTATCTCGTACTTTTCAAAAGGGAAATCCACCAGATCAACAAGAGGTGAGCCCTGAACTTGCTCAAAATCCGCCTCTGTCTGAAAGAGTGGAGAATAAGTACTGCATTCTGTACTAATCCCTCCGATTGCTATTCGTTTTCGTTTTGACATTCAAACTCGACGATTTTGCTGCAACGGGCTTTCGCCAAGCACCTGTTCCAGTTCCGCAAGCAGATGCTCCGCGTCACGCTGATTGAAAACCATGGGCGGTTTGAATTTGAGTACGTTATGTCCCGGACCTTCGGTACTGAGCAGAATCTTCCGTGATTTCATTCTTTCAACAACGTAGTCAGCCTGCAGCGGTGCAGGTTCTCTAGTTTCTGGATCAAGTACGAGTTCAACTCCCAGAAAAAACCCTTCCCCTCGTACATCTCCAATCAGTGGAAAAGATTCTTTCAGTGCTTCAAGTTTCTCTTTCAGCCAGTTGCCTGTTTCCAGCGCATTTTGCTGTAGACCCTCCTTTTCCATGATATCCAGCACAGCCATACCCACAGAGCAGGAAACGTGGTTTCCGCCGAATGTATTGAAATATTCCATCCCGTTGGCAAATGCTTCCGCAATTTTACGTGTAGTAATAACCGCGCCCAGCGGGTGTCCGTTGCCGATCGGCTTGCCGAGAGTGACAATGTCCGGTACCACATCCTGTAGTTCAAATGACCAGAAATGCTTTCCTGATCGAGCAAAACCAACCTGGACTTCATCTGCAATGCAGAGCCCGCCGTGCCGTCTCACATGTTGGTAAGACTGCTCCAGAAAACCCTCTGGAAGCGGAACCTGTCCGCCGCATCCCAGCATCGATTCACAAATAAACGCTGATGGTTTTCTTCCCTGTGTGGAAAGTTTTTCACAGATTTTTTCGACCTCATCCGCATAAAGTTTTCCCGCAGTTTCAGGATCCCTGTGCAGACCTCGATACAGATATGGCACTGGAATTTCATGCACCCATTCCGGAGCACCCTTTCCCCCGGGACCATCGTGTTTGTAAGGACTAATATCAATATTCGCCTTTGTATTACCGTGATATGCTTCCTCAAGCACAATCATATCTTTTTCTCCGCTGACTGTGCCAGCAATCCGCATGGCCAGTTCGTTGGCTTCACTTCCGGAACAGACCAAAAAACAGGTGTCGAGCGGTTCCGGAAACAGCGCGCAAAGACGTTCCGCATACTCAATATTGAGCGGATTTAGGTAACGTGTATTGGTGTTCAAAACATAAGCTTGATTGCTCTGCGCCTTTGCAATGTCTGGATGAGAGTGACCTACATGCGCTACATTATTGACGCAGTCCAGATAAAATTGTCCTCTTGAATCAATCAGCGACTGAGCCTGGCCCCGAACAATTATTAACGGATCTTGATAAGACAGACTCAGCGAAGGTCCAAATACATTTTTGCGGCGTTTTAACAGTTTTCCGGAATCAATTTCCTCAGCCGTGCTTTCGCTGCCAAGACCCAGCATCAAGCCCGGACCAGGGCAAATACTGCTCCAGACATTTTTTACAGAAGGCAGTGCGACTCCGGGATAATTACCGTCAAAATCAAAAAGATCGAGGATCAACTGAAAATGAACGTGAGGAAGCCAACCTCCGTTTTCGTTTGAGTTGCCGATTTTGGCCAGCGGCATTCCGCCTTTGATCACTTGTCCAATTTGCAGTTGCTGCAGACATTCACGGCCCAGATGACCATAAAGTGTGAAAAACTCTGGACCATTTTCCGGTTGATGTTTTAGGATCACCGTCGGTCCGTAATCAAGCGGACTCTGATTATCTTGAAGCTGATGTACTACACCATCGATTGGCGCAAAAATGGAAGCCCCGGAAGGCGCAAAAACGTCAATGCCAAGGTGTATTGTTCTCTTTTCTTGACCATCAATTGAGTTATTCAAAAATTCTTTTGCTGCATAGAATGAACGCGCCTCAGTATATTTTCCAACTCCAATCTCTACATTATTTTCACGTAAATATTCGTCAAGAATGTTCTGTTGTTTTTCCAGTGACACGCCATCGGTTTTTGCAGAAAGAAAACTGCCTGCGCTAAGATCAAGCACCGCCGTTTTTTCAGGATTAAGGGCTTCTCCCAGCAGACCGTGAAACGAACCCTCAGCATTTTGATACCAGTTCCGGAATTCAAACGAGGCCGTACAAGCTTCTAAATTACAGGCGTCCCTGAAGAGATAATGCGCATAGCGCGGATTTACTTCCTGTAACTGCTCCAGCAATTTACGGGCGGGTTTCTGGCTGATTCCCAGATATTCATTTTCGGGATCGTTCTGCTGTTGAAACGCGCCAAGAGTCAGACTCAGACAAAGACGCATCATTATCATCGGAAACAGTATTTCAAGCTCCTTTTCTTCAAGCGGAAAGTGCTGATGAAATCCGCGTATCAGCATAACCGCCGCCTCAAGCGGATCCGGCTTGTCCAGCATCGCATAAGCACAGGCTACAGCAGGTTCAGCCGCAAGATAGGAATGAGTCATGTCACCAAAATCGATCAATCCTACATCCGGAATTCCGCTAATTTTTGGTACTGCCAGAACATTATAATCGTTGAAGTCATTATGAATCCAGCCGCGCCTTAGTTTTGACTCAAGAGGCTCGATTGTCCGGCTGTATAAATCGAGTGACTTTTTGACCCAGCACAGCAGTTTTTCGTCCTTGATCCATGGCATATATTCATGCAGAGTTTCCTGCACATTATGCATCTCCCACAGCAGCGTGTGTGATGGTGGCGGTGCGGGAATTTCGTGAAGCGCCTTTGTCACGATTCCACACATTCGGCCTAGCTCCCGCAGAAATTCTCCGGTATGCGGACGGTACTCCGCCATCGGCAAGCCATCAACATAACGAACCAGACGCATCCAGTGCTGACTGCCATCTGCGGAACTGACGCGTAAAAGAGACTCTCCATTTTTAGCCGGAAATACTATGGGTATTCGTCCCGGTTCAAGCAGCTTTGAGGAACGTTCAAGTGCAGCATGCTGAACCTGCAAAAATTCGAGAGTTTCGCAGGAATTTGAAATCTTCAAAACGTAAGTTTCACCATTTTTTTCTTGAGCCAAAAAATTACGGTCCCTCTCTCCCGGAAATTCTTTCAGTGTACAACAAAGTCCGTAGTGTTCTTCCAGAAGGAGACTTGCGTCTTTGACTGAAAACTCCGGACGCACTAGTTCAGGCATTGAGTTTTTCATGTTTTTAGTTGGAGTTATTATCGAGTATGTTGTTTGGGGAGTAGTCTAAAAAAAGGAATATCCGAATTACTAAAATCGTCAAAGGCCAATCCACTGATTTAAAAAGGATCTGCCACTCTGGATAAGAATAGCATTTTAGGATTCAATAATAAAGATACTCCAGCTAAATGTCATACCGCAAAAGGGGTGAGTCCAGAGGAAACGACAAAAAAGCCTGACTTCAATCTGATCATTCAACTAGAGCAAGAAAGAATTTTTGAAAGATGATACTAAATTCATCCACGTCCGACAAAAGGCATTTTGGTTGCCATTACCGTCATGAAGAGTATGTTCGCATCTAAAGGCAGCCCAGCCATGTGAACAACGGCATTTGCCGCGTTCTCGACATCCATTGTCGGTTCGACTGCAGTTTCACCATTGGCCTGAATAATACCGTCCCGCATACGAGCCGTCATTTCAGTTGCAGCATTACCGATGTCGAGCTGCCCGCAGGCGATGTCATAGGCACGTCCATCAAGTGACGTCGAGCGTGTCAATCCTGTTATTGCATGTTTTGTTGAAGTGTAAGGCGACGAAAAAGGACGTGGAGCATGCGCGGAAATTGAACCGTTGTTGATGATACGTCCACCTCTGGGTTTTTGATCCTTCATAATCTTAAATGCTTCCTGTGTACAGAGAAAGGTTCCTGTCAGATTTACGTCCACAACTGCTTTCCATTGCTCGTAGCTTATCTCTTCCAGCGGCACAGCAGGAGCGCTGATTCCGGCGTTGTTGAAAAGCAGATCCAGCCGTCCGAAGCTTTCCCTGGTTTGTGCGAACAATGCTCTTACCGAATCAGGATTGCCAACGTCTGTGGGGAAGACCAGCGTCCGTGAATCTTCGTACCCGGCTTCATTGACCGTTGTTTCCAGCAGCTCTTTGCGGCGGCCTGCAAGGACCACAGAATAACCTACCCCTAACAGCGCAATAGTTGTACTCCGGCCAATCCCGGTTCCGGCCCCTGTAACAAGGGCGACTTTTGCTACTGAGCTCATCTTTCTCTTTTCAGGTATATTTGTTTGACACACTAATTATCCGCTTTTACCAGCAAAAGCTTAGCACAGCGTAGACTCAAAATTACGTCATCATGAAATCTATCTCAGTTGAAATCAAGTGTTGTGTCAGCTTAATTCTTGAAAATCTTTAAGAATAGCTGCAATTATTTACCAGTATTTTACCAGTATGTTTCAAACTTCAACTGCAAGAAATATTTAACGCGGAACCCCCATCAGTATTTCAATTTTTCGTATATAACCAAGGGTTTCTTTTTCGCGCCATTTAGAGACTTTAGGCGCAACTGATTTAATGCTTTCCCAGTCCCTGCCGTTAAAACCATGTTCTCTACTGACCTTCTGGGCTCTCAGAATGGTACGAAATCCTGCATTGTAACTAGCGAGCATAAAACGCATCCGCTCGAGAAACGGACGATCCTCCTTCCATTTTATAAATAATGTTGAGTCATAGTAAATTCCTGCGGCAATGTTCCAGCGCGGCTCCATAACATTGCTGAGTTGAGGATTCTTTTTTTTCAACTCTGCAAAGGTTCTCGGCATCAGCTGCATGATGCCCTTGGCGTTGACCCAGCTGAGGGCATCACCGCGTAATCCGGACTCAGCAATTCCCTGAGACTTAAACCAGTGCCAGTCCATTGCCGGCCCAAAAAAACGTTTAGAGTATTTGCGGAAATATTGATCGTACTTACTCGTCCAGTGCCGATCTGTTACTTTTGGAATTTCAGCGGATTGCAGCAGCAAAGGAAACGCAAGAGCTACAGCAAGCAGAATAGCCTTTCTCATCCTCAATTCAGCCCCAGTCCAATGACCAGCCCAATGGCTACTCCAATCCCGATGAAAATACTCCCGACCACCTGACCTACTGCACGGTTGCCATTTTTCAGTTCCTCACCTGTGTCGAATGGAGTCAAATAATCTAGCCACTTGTAGCCAAAGTACATGAAAGCCAGGGTGATCACTCCTCCGCCAATAGCATAACCGAAATTCATTATTACAATCAATGGCTGCATAGTCTTCTCCTTTTTAGTAGTGGATTAGTTAATCTTTAAAGATTCTTATTTTATAAGCATTCGTTAAAAACAGTTATTGATTTCATCAATTATTTACCAGTTTATTTACCAGCATAAATCAATCTCTTTTGCTGAATAATTGCTGAATAACTTCACAGCATTTATGCAGTTTACAAAAATGCATTTGCATTGTCATCACATTTCATTACTTTGTTCACAATTTTCCTGCTGTTTCATCCGCCTTTTTGGATTCATCTACCTCTTCAACGTCAATTAAACCTATTTTAATCAGAATCAATTTTCCATAGAAATACAAAACGAAAAAAACAACTCCCATAATGAGAATTGAACCCATTTCAAATAGAACATCTACAATAAACTCCATCTACTTACTCTTTGCAATTATAATTATTATGAAAGGACACTTTTTTGTAGCCACTCTTTATGCTTAATTTATCTTTTCTTCCTCAATACCACAGGAATCCTCAAAATGCGGATGTACTCAATAAATTTCTGCAGCAAGAATACTCACTGGTTTTTGCTGATGTAACTCTGCGCGAAAACAGCGGACTGCAGCTGTCGAAAAGAATAAATAAATTAGAGTTTAGTAATTTGGAAGATGTTGAGCACCTTCGTTGTTGACTTCTTCATTCTGCACATAACTTTGATCATTATAAGACTGGGCCAGCCGCCACTTGAGATATGCATAGGCACTGATTGGTGGATATTTGTCAGCTTCGTTCGTCAGGTTGCTGATGATCACATCGCGTCCGGCATCAACAAAGTAGGGCATTGAATATCTAGTTCGATTAAGGTCTGCATTCACCACCCTGTGTGGCGTAGACTTAAATTTATCATTGCTCCATCTTTGAAACATGTCACCTATATTCAGCACTATCGAATTCTCAACGATAGGCACATCAAACCAACCGTCCTTTTCTCTGTCAAAAACCTGCAAACCTGAAACATCATCAAATCTCCAGAGCAAGGTGATTGAACCATAATCTGTATGCTCATTACCTCTCAACTGACCCTGTATTATTTCATCGTTATGCATGGGATATTTTATGATTCTTATCGTGGAAGCAGCATCTATGTGTTGCTCAACCAAGCTCCCTTTAGGCAAACTCAAAATATTTTCAAACTTGTAAAGAAAATCGAGGGAAAGCAACTGAGCAATCCGTAGAATTTTTTGAGCCAGCGGTTTAAATTCCGGAATCTCAGTCGGCCAGAACTGCTCCTTCATTCTGTCCGGTGAAACCCAGTTAAATGATTCTTTCAAATCACCCGGTTTGTTGGGAGTCAAGCGTTCTTCCTCAAATCTACTGAAGCCTATATTGTCTTCAACTCCGCTATATGAATATTTTATTTTTATCTCATTTTTCTGTTTGAAAAACTCTTCCATTAGCTGCTGCCAATCCGAAAACTCGCTCAACCAGGAATCATATACATTTGTGAAAACCGCAAATCCGCAGGTGGTATATGCTTCCTCCATCTGTTTTTCAACTGTTGAACTGTTAAAATCTATAATAGGAACCATAATTCTCTGTTTCGATTAATAATTATTTCAGCTGAATTGAACTGAGTCATATCTATGTTGTATGCTCTATGAACTCAAGTTGCAAATCGTTTCACTTTAGCCTGCTTTAAAGCTCTTATCAGGTTTGAATCTAAACTTGCTAAAGATAAATCCTCCCGGATAGCAAGCTCTAAATATGCGGCATCATAGGAGGAGAGCTTAAATTGACGAGCCAGCGGAAGAATCGTTTCCCAAGTTTGTTTAGCAGAACTATCATCCACAACAATCTGCATTTGACCCAGCATTTCTAAAAAAACCCGGCTTCTCGATTCTAGCAGACCGGCCTTTGCCTCCGCTCGAACAATGACATTCGCAACCTCCAGCTGCCAAATGTTCGGAACCACTGCGATTCCAGCTATCAATTTATCCAGGACTCTCTCAGCATAGTCTAAATCTGCGGTGCTACCGTCTCGGAAAAGCCATCGCATGGTGACAGAATTATCCAATACAAAGCGCATCAATCTCTTCCTTCTCCACGGAATCCACGCAAATCTGCTGAAGACACTTTCAGCTGCGGAGCTTCCTGCATAAAGCGTTTCATTCTTGCAACAGCCTGCTTGGTCTGTTCACGCGACTTTTCCCAAACCGGAACTAAATGTGCTACCGGCACACCGCGTACCGTAATTTGGAAACATTTACCCTCTTTGACTTTTCTCAATAATGCCGGCAAATGGGTCTTTGCCTCGTAAGCTCCAACTTCTTCCATGCTGAACACCTTTCTCTTTTTAGTTTTATATAGACCAGTTTGTAGACTAGTATAAACAAATTCAAAGAAGAAATCAACCGCGGCAATCATTATATTTTTTCAGTATATTAGTCATCATCTCTTAACCGTACACAGCGGCTTAATGATTGAGAACGGCGGTCTTCTCCTTTTCAATATGAGTTGACTTTACGCCCAAAAAACTATAGTTTTCAATGCAGACAATTCGTTAATCCTCCTGAAAAGTTTTAAAATGAAAAAGGTACGTTGGGGCGTTTTGAGCAGCGCAAAAATTGGTCTCGAAAAGGTGATTCCGGCCATGCAAAAAGGCGTGTATTGTGAAATAGCAGCAATGGCTTCACAGAGTCTGGAGCGGGGAAAAGCGGCTGCGGCGCAGCTGGGAATTCCACAAGCTTACGGTTCTTATGAAGAACTATTGGCGGATGACAACATTGACGCGATTTACATTCCACTACCCAACCATCTACATGTTCCCTGGACTAAAAAAGCACTGGAGGCCGGTAAACACGTTTTGTGTGAAAAGCCCATTGGTTTGAACACCGCAGAGGCCGAGGATTTGCTGGCATGCGCCAAAAAACATTCTCAACTGAAAGTGATGGAAGCCTTCATGTACCGTCATCATCCTCAGTGGCTGAAAGCGCAGCAATTGGTCAATGAAGGTAAAATCGGCAATTTGCTGAACATACATTCATTTTTTTCCTACTACAATGCAGATCCCGCTAACATCCGCAACATGGCTGAAATTGGCGGAGGCGGACTGATGGACATCGGCTGTTATTGCATTTCACTGGCACGTTTCATTTTCAACAGTGAACCTCAAAGAGTTTTGGGGAAAATGGAATACGATCCGGAGTTTAAGACGGACCGACTCTGTTCCGGGCAGCTGGACTTCGGAGATCAGAGCTCAACATTCACCTGTGCTACTCAACTTACATCCTATCAGCGGGTCAACATTTTTGGTACAGAAGGCAGAATTGAAATTGAAATTCCTTTCAATGCTCCGCCTGATCAGCCCTGCAGAATTTGGCATCAACAAGATGAGAAACTTGAGGAAATCACTTTTGAACTCTGTGACCAGTATACCATCCAGGGTGACTTGTTTTCGCAGGCAATACTGAACAAGACAGAAGTCCCCACTCCACTAGTTGATTCCGTGAAAAACATGAGGGTCCTCGATGCGGTTATTAATAGTGCTGAAAGTGATGCGTGGGTCTCATTATCACCTGCAATACCGCCTGATTAATGAAGCCGAAAACACGAGAACGAATGCTTTATATCTTATTAATTTATGTGCTTGCCGGCGCAGTTTTATTTTTCTATCAGAGAAAACTCATCTATTTTCCAACAGCAAAAATTCCGCATGATTATGAACAGTTGCAGCTGACTCATGACAATGTCACACTTGAAGTCATCGTACTGAACCAAGGGCAAAAAGAAGCAATTATTTATTTCGGAGGTAACGCTGAATCTGTTGTTTACAGCGCGAAATATTTTTTAGCCGCATTTCCCCGACAGACTGTCTACCTGCTCAATTACCGCGGTTACGGCGGCAGCAGCGGTCAACCGGGTGAAAAAGGGTTTTTTGCAGATGCGCTTTTTCTTTTTGACAAAGTGCTGGAAAAACAAGCAACAATCTCTGTGATTGGACGTAGCCTCGGAAGCGGTGTCGCGACTTTTCTGGCTTCCAAGAGACCGGTCAAAAAAATGGCGCTGATTTCACCTTTTGACAGTATAACAAGAGTTGCCCAAAATAATTTTATGATTTTTCCGATGTTTTTGATGCTCCTTGATAAATATGACTCAATCAGCAGAGTCAAGAATGTAAAGGCAGAAACAATCGTGCTCATCGCAGAAAATGACGAAGTAATTCCCAGAATTAACTCGCAGCGTCTGATTGATGAATTTCCGGCAGAACAGCTTACTGTCAAAATAATTGCTGATTCAAGACATAATGACATTTCTGAAAAAGCAGAATATTATCAACATTTAAAAGATTATTTCAATAATTAGCTCAATGTCTGACACATACTGATTTTGTGTCAGCCGCTGATAAACTCTAAACTAAAAGGTAATAACAATGGAAAAACAAATCGACTTTTATTTCGATGTCGCCAGCCCCTATTCGTATGTTGCGTCAAAGCTGATAGAGGACGTTGCAAAACGCAGCAATGCGGAGTTGTGCTGGAAACCGATTTTACTAGGCGGAGTTTTCAAAGCAGTTGGAACACAAAGCGCTCCGGGACTGACACCGGAAAAAAAACCATACATGCTCAAGGATCTGCAAAGGCTTGCAGAGTTTTACAAATTTACCCTGAAGATGCCTACTGAATTTCCGATACGTACTGTACTGGCAATGCGTGTCCTGTCAGGATTAACTCAGGAAAATATCCCAACAGCAGCTCATAGTTTGTTCAACGCTTACTGGGATGAAAATCTGAACATTGCTGATCCGGAAGTGGTTGCGTCATTGGTTGGGCAGGATGCCGTAGAACTAGCTGGAACACATGATATCAAGCAAGCTCTTTTCCAGACTACAGAAGAGGCTGTCAAACGAGGCACCTTTGGCGCTCCTACTTTTTTTGTGGGGGACGAAATGTTTTTCGGACATGATCGAATGCACCTGCTTGAGCAATATTTGCGGAACTGACCGCTCTTTGAAGGATTCAAAAATAAACCGAAATCCTTAATTTGTCATTTTAAACTGAAACCAAATATATGGAGAATTAGGATGAGTGCATATGTGATTGCGGATATTACCGTCAATGACCTGGAACGTTATGAGGATTATAAAAAACTCGCACCGCCGGCTATTGCTGCCTACGGCGGAAAATATGTGGCTCGTGGTGGAAAAGCGGAAAAACTTGAGGGAGACTGGGAACCTGACCGTGTGGTAATTCTGGAGTTTGAAAGCGTTGAAAAAGCCAAGCAGTTTATCGACTCACCTGAGTACCGGGAGGCACGGGCATTGAGACACAAAACAGCTACATCTAAGATGATTGTGGTAGAAGGTTTGTAAGCAAGCGCTGCTTAGCCTTCTCTCAGTTTGAAGCGTTGTATTTTGCCTGTCTCAGTTTTTGGCAGTGAAGCTACAAAATCCAGTGCGCGTGGATATTTGTATGGCGCAATTGAGTTTTTGACAAAATCCTGCAGTTCCTTCACGAGTTTCACGTCTCCGGAAATACCTTGCTGTAGCACAACAAAAGCCTTGACGAGACTTCCGCGCTGAACATCCGGAACACCAACCACGGCACATTCCACAACTGCTTGATGTGCCAGCAAAGCGGTTTCAACTTCCGGTCCGGCAATATTATATCCGCTTGAAATAATCATGTCATCCGTCCGTGCCTTAAACCAGAAGTAGCCGTCTTCGTCCATCTGATATGCATCACCGGTGAGGTTCCAGCCGTTTTGCACATATTTTTTCTGCCGCTCATCCGCCAGATAACGACAACCGGTCGGCCCCTTTACGGCAAGTTTTCCGGTAGTTCCCGGAGCGACTTCATTTCCTTCATCATCCACCACCTTTGCTTCATATCCTGCGAGCGGTTTTCCGGTTGCACCCGGTCGTATATCATCTGCACGCGATGACATGAAAATGTGCAACAGCTCAGTTGAGCCGATTCCGTCTAGTATTTCCAGACCCGTTTTTTCTTTCCATGAATCCCAGGTTGGTTTCGGTAAAGTTTCTCCAGCGGAAACACAAGTCCTGACTGAGGACAAATCACCATCCTTCACTTCTGAAAGTAAAAAACGGTAAGCAGTCGGTGAAGTGAAAACGATACTCGCCTGATGTTTTTTGATAGCAGGAAGCAGCAAATCCGGAGTTGCCTGTTCCAGTAAAATTGTCGAAGCACGGGCGTACATTGGAAAAAGCAACTGCCCTCCTAAACCAAATGTAAAGGCCAGCGGTGGACTGCCGATAAAGCGGTCATCCGGAGTTGGAGCTAAAACAGGTTCTGAATAAGCACGGCAGATTGTAAGCATATCACGGTGGTAATGCATGGTGCCTTTAGGATTTCCGGTTGTTCCGGAAGTGAAGGCAATCAGGCAGGTATCGTCTGAGTTTGTCGGACAATTTTCAAAAGTTTCCGGTTTTGCACACATCTTTTCTTCCAGCTCCGCTCCGCCAAAAAGCAGAATTTGCTCCAGCATCGAATCTGCCTGCGCACTGATTAATTCGTCTTTCAGCCGTGCATCACAAAGTGCGATTTTGATTTGAGCTTTTTCAATCATTACACCGAGTTCTTTTGCCCGGAATAAAGGCATGGTCGAAACTGCGATACCTCCTGCTTTCACCACCCCAAACCAGCAAGCGGCCATCATGTATGAGTTCGGTGCACGCAGCAGAACCCGGTTTCCAGGAATCAATCCGCAATCATCTACGAGCACGTGAGCAAGCTGATTTGCGTCTTTCTGCAACTGCGCATAAGTATATTCTTCCTCAGGAGTAATGATCACCAGACGTTCCCCAAAACCTTCTGCTACTGCATCATCCAGAAAATTTTTCACGCAGTTCATTTTTTCCGGATAGTCAAATTCTGCTAAATTACTGAATTCCGGGAACTGTTCCGCTGGCGGTAAATTGTCTTTTGCAAAAGTGTCTTGCAAGGATTTAGTCACATTTTCTCCAAATTAATTTTAGTGCATTTTTAAGCATATCAATTATCCAAAGTCTTTGATCATGAATGATCAAAATAGTGTGTTATGGACGAAAAATCAACCGTGATATTTTATTTGCCAGAATGTCTTCGCGATTCATTCTTTGTGTGCGGTATTCTCCGGCAAGGTAGAGCGGGGTTTGATTCTGGTAATTTTGATCGAAGAAATAACCAGCCTGTCCGCTAGGATTAATTCCTGCTGAATATTCTGGGTTTCCAAAATCAATCACCCGGCGTGTAGAAGGTCCGGAGCTGACTTTCAGCTCTTTTGGCCCATATTTATGACGGAGTTGATTGACTACACCTTTACTGCCCGGAACCGGAAAAGGGCCGATATTGAAAAACAAGTTCAGTGGTTTTTTCCGTCCCAGTAAATGTTTGATTTCCAAAGTGTGAATCCTGCCCCATTCCCATGATTTTACGTTTGAACCATAATCTTTTTCCAGACTTTGCACAGCATTGATCCATGCT
>Ga0209361_1000891_pt1 | contig 23501 bp, 37 predicted proteins | sample SaaInlV_200m_DNA_3_FD_184657 | JGI IMG/M metagenome (GOLD analysis project Ga0209361, IMG submission 184657) | Marine microbial communities from expanding oxygen minimum zones in the Saanich Inlet - SI037_S4LV_200m_DNA (SPAdes) (version 2) | ecosystem: Environmental > Aquatic > Marine >... | reverse complement strand
TGTCGTCCACCCATTCTGGGTTGACCAAAATAGTGGACGATTTGCTCCGGAATTAGTGGACGACATGCTCCGGAATCAGTGGACGGCATGCTCCGGAATCCGTGGACGATATGCTCCGGATTTTGCAGAAAGGAGACTCCCTTGTCATCTGAAGTTCATCTGTCTTCACGAGAATCTTTTATTCTCCGCTTTTGGCGAGAAAATAATTCTCAAGAAAATTGGCGTGGACAGATACAACATGTAAGTAGCGGTCAAATAACTCATATTCAAAAACTTGATGAGCTTATAGAATATCTCAATGAATACTTAGAGGAAATGCCAAGCAAAGCTACTGGTATTCGATAAAAGGATCATTATGAATAAAAAAAATATTTCTCTATTATCAGCAGTAATTATTCTTACCATCGGCGCGTGCAGTTTACCTTCAAGCAATTTATCTGAGCAGGCAATTACAAATACAGCCATTGCTCAAACTGTGCAAGCTGTATCAGGCGGCAGGGATAATACAGTAGCAACCCCAAGACCAAGTAAAACACCACAAAGCGGTGTTCAGCCTGCAAGTGGGAGTCAGAGCAACATCCCAACCCCAACAACGATCCCGCCAAAACCCGCGCCCGCAGCAGGTGCGAATTCCGCACCCGTTTCAGGAAACTTACAAGTAGATTATGTCAACTATCTCCCATCGAACACTGTCTATTATGGGAATTGTTCCGGCGGAGAAGATACGCTCGTGCATGTTGAGAGCGCTCTTTCCCCGCTAGATGATGTTAAAGAAGTTTTGCTTTGGTTCGATATTTCTGACCCAACAGGCATTGTCTATACTGGCTCAGTATCGATGTGGCAGCTTGGCATCGGCGATTATGCGGGCGATATTGATATTGGGCAAATTGCCCCGAATGCAATGAATGGAAACGATGGCTCAGTTACTTTTTGGGTTGAAGTCGTGGACAAGAATAGTGCCAGCATCCATAGCAATAATGCTTATAGTCTTAGTATTTGGGTTTGTGGTGGCGGTGTATTGGGTCCCCCTCCTACCGGTGAAGCGGATATAGTCTCTTTCTTTGGTCCTGCCAGAGTAACAGCCGGTGATATAGTGCTTATAGAGTGGGATGTTTTCAATGCCTGCAAGGTCTTTCTGGATGGCAATGAAGTTAATCACGCTGACACCCTTGGCTACTCTGTTCCTTCAAATGAAGGCAATACGACATACACTCATTCATTAGTTGCCTGGGGAGCAAGTTGCGATAATACTACTGAAAAGACTTCGCAAGTCTCCATTCAAGTCAGTGCTGCCGGAGGCAATAATAATGGTGGTGGCAATAACGGAGGGAATGCTGGAAATGGTGGAGATACCGTCGTTCGCTTCCATAACAACTCTTCGCACCATATTGTGGAATTGCAGATCGACGGACAGGAAGTAATCTTGACCGAAGCGCAAACTATTCTGGCTAATGGTGGTTATTTGGATATAACCGTACCTGCTGGGAGCCATAACTATGCCGCTGGTGCCGGTTTTTGGAGTGGTGGACTAAAAAACTCTATATACCCCATGCCGGGCGGTAGTTTTAGCGATCAGTCTAGATCCGTCACAATTAATGACCCGAGCATTACTCAGATCATGACTCAATACGGCAATAGTGGTTATTTTGGCGGATTTTACTGGGATAACACAACTCCCTATTGCGCAGCTTTTAATTTCTATTCTGACGGCAGCTTTGATTTCTATATTGATGGCACGTGGAATGACAGCGGAACCTATAGCTTGGTACAGCGACAACCTGGCTCTTACGGTGTTGTATTTAATGTTTCATCAGGTAGCGAGCAGTTTAATGGCACCTATTACTACTCTGGTGCTGCGGCTGGGTTCATGTATATGAATAATGGCCCTGCGGGTTCGGAACAGATTGACTATGTGTTCAATGGCGGCTGCTAAGCCAAAGTTTTCTAAGCAATTCATAAGTTGAAATCACTAATATAAATAGAGAGGTAGAAAATGAACAGAAAAACTATTGTAGTCACTATTTTAATCATTGGTTTGTTAATAAGTGCGTGTACGCTCTCCTCAGTGGCGGCAACGGAATCTGCACCGGGCAGCGCACCAGGATCACAAACGGGAGCAACTTCCACACAAGCGAGTAGCGGGGTCGCAGCCCCGCCGACAAATACGCCTTCACAATCAAATAATGCGAATACGCCGTCGCAACCATCGTCCCAAAACAATCCGCCGCCGACGGCAGCGCCTACAAAGCCAGCATCTTCAGGAAGTTCAAACTCATCCGGTTCGTCTAGTAGTCCGCTGACGATTAGCAATCTCACGCTGTATCCGCAAAATGCTGTTTATTATGGAAATTGCTCCAATGAGGAAACAATGGCGAATGTTCAGGCAACGCTTGATCCGCTTGATAAAGTGACCTCTGCAACAATTTACTACGCGTACACTGGTCCTTCAGGGACGTATGGGAATTACTCTGCCGACATGTATCAGTTGGGTATCGGTGATCATGCCGCAGATATTGATGTAGGCTTAGAAGCTGATTTCCCGCTTGGCGGCGACGATGGCACGCTGGAGGTCTATATCCATGCTGTAGACAAGGATGGCAATACGGTCGATAGCAATTGGTTATCGATACCAGTAAAATATTGCGGCGATATGGTAGGACAGCCGCCTTCGGGAGATGTTCCCAGTATTTCTTACTTTACAGGTCCAGCCAGCGCAACTGCTGGAAACACGATCACTCTGGAATGGGAAGTTTTAAATAGCTGTAAGGTCTTTTTGGACGGTGACGACACTAATCTTGGTATGGGGGTTTATAGTTACAAGATACCAACAAACTGGGGCGGGCAGAGTTACCGTCACACACTGACTGCTTGGGGAAATAGCTGTGACAGCAGCTCTGAGGTAATTGCCTATCATGATATATGGATCGACACGCTCCCCACAACCATAGCAACAGGCTCGGGGAATCTAAAAGATAGCCTCAGCCTGGATTTCGGCGATGGCAATGGCGACGATGTGATCTTTGACCATCAAGCCAGCGATATCGTTTTATATACTGTCTGGGGTTCAGAGCTTAGAGTTTATAGCAACGGGATAGAACCAAGTATTGCACAGTGTATTGCCGAGATAAATCTGGGCACATATTCGACAGTGAGTATTGATGCTAATGACTATATCTGTTATAGGACAGGCTCAGGGAATTATGGCTATTTGGAGATCATGGGGATGTTCCTTGACTTTGATAACAGAACCAACTCGTATATCGATGTTTCATACTATACAGAGGTAAAACCATAATTCATTAGAGAGTAATGCCCCTTTGCAAAGGGGCATTACTCTCTAACCCCATATGAGAAAGAGGTCGTATTCGCTAAACAAGGAGAAAGATATGAGATCCAAGCGTTTTTTATATTTGATATTAGTTCTCGCTTTGTCACTTGGTGCCTGCAATGTGCCTGACAATTCTGAAGCGCTTACCCCCATCACTAAGCCGGAAGATACCCAAGCCGATCAGATCGAAGAACCTATTGAACCCACACCGTATTCAGAAGAAGTTAGAACTTCGTCCAATATCATTACATCGGGTGAGGTTGAAATCCTAAATCTCGAGAGTTTTGATTTTGTAACTGGCGAAAAAGGGATACAGACGGGGGGCGATCTTTATATCCGCACAGCAGATACAAGTGATTGTGGCTCAGCAGAAATTTGGGCAAATATTCCTCCACAAGGAGGCGGTTTATTTCTTTTTAGCGGTATGAATGGAGATCTCTCCACCATTGACCCTGCAAGCATGGGGCTTAGAGATGCAGATTTCTCCCCGTTTTGTGTAGAGTTGCTGGTTGATGGGGTTTATCTATACAAGCGGAACGTTTCTCCTGGGGATTATGTGATTTTCCGCGTAATCAATTTACTCCCTGAAGCCGTAAGCCTCTCATATATCGTGATCAACGCAAAACTTCCTGAAGCTGAAAGCATAATTGTGCAACAAGAAGTTGGCACGCCTGATTCTTTCACTCTTCCTGCCGGGCAAAGCATCCCTGTTTATGACAGCCCCAATAGCGAAAGCAGCGGAACATTCGAAGTAGAACTTTTCTTTACCATCATTGAAGAGCGCGATGGCTTTTTGAACGTCTCCTGGGATGCTTCCAATGGAAGCACTTATGATGCCTGGATTAAAAAGGATGATGTGGCTGTCTTCATGGCAGAAGATTTTTCATTATGCCCCTTCATATTTACGCTAACAAATTACACACCCAAAGTCTTCCCCGCTCCAGATGGAAGCCAGCCAAAAGGCGTTTTCGCCTTCGACGCGTTGGTTGACTTAAGCTCTGAACCTGTAACCATCGAACAGACAGAAGCCACGTTTCAGGATGCCAGTAATATTCTTTTCAACCTAACGGGTTTTACAATCCAGTTGAACAACTTCGGCACAGTCAAGTTTACGCAAGAGCAACCGCCAGAATATTATATGCGTGATAGCATCCCAGAGTGCTATATTGATCAAAAAACTGATGCTGAAATTCCTGATAGCCTCTTGATCTTCTCGTATGGCTCCGATAACTACGCCCGCACAATGGGAGGTTTTACATATACGATCGAAGGTTCATCCACATTCAAAAATCATTTTGTAGATGCCTTTGGCGATGAAAATCTTGTTTACGTAATGTTTAACCATTACAGCCATAAATATGCACGCTGCGGCTACGATGAGACCGGCGAAACGATCATTAGCGACGTCTCGGTTGGCGGCGAATGCAGAAATCAGCCGGGCACAGCCTGTGTGATGAATAACGGCTATTCAATGTGTGCAACAGCCGTAAACGATCTATATGCCTCTACGCCAAATTATTTCAGCGCGTCCACTGTTATTCATGAGATCATGCACTCCTTTGGACTGCATGGCAATATGGACCATTACGGCACACAAAACTGCACAGACGAAATGAAAAAGCTCAACAATTCCTGGGAAGCTGTTGACAATGATGCTGAAATCTACAATGTCATGTGCCCCTATGTTTACGACAATTTTGCTAATGGCTATCGCCCATAATTGATTTTATAAAACTCGAGAAAAAGCCATCCAGAGAAATCAATTCTGGAGGGCTTTTTAAAATTATCAAACACTCAACTCTTTAGCTCTTTCGCTTCCTGCCAAAGGGCTTCCATTTCATCCAAGGTCATCTCTGTCATTGGGTGCCCCTCTTTGCGGGCGTGTTTCTCAATATAGCTAAAACGATATTTGAAACGGATATTTGCCTCGCGCAGCGCAGATTCAGCATCTACGCCCTGCCAGCGCGCAAAATTGACCAAAACAAAAAAGAGGTCACCAATCTCGGATGCAAGCTCTTCGGTATTCCTTGCTTGGCGTATTTCTTCGATCTCTTCCATCAGCTTATCTAATACCCTATCAATCTCAGGCCAATCGAAGCCAACTCGCGCAGCCCGATCTTGATATTCTTGTGATTGATTCAGCGCAGGAAATGATAAGGGGACACCGTCTAAAATCCCTTTTTCCTGCTCCCCATTCTCGCGTCGCTCCTGCTCCTTAAGTTGCTCCCAGTTTTTGAGCACCTGCCCAACCCCATCTACTTCCGTTTCCCCAAAAACATGCGGATGCCTGCGCACGATCTTGTCGTAAATACCTCTGATAATGTCGTTCATCGTAAAAGCCTTGCTCTCGCTGGCTATCTGTGCATTTAGCACGATTTGCAGAAGCAAATCACCAAATTCTTCTGCCATACCTGCGGGATTATTCGCGTCCATCGCAGCAAGGGCTTCGTAGGATTCTTCGAGTAGATGTTGGCGCAAACTTTGGTGAGTCTGCTTTCTGTCCCAAGGGCAGCCATCGGGGGCACGGAGGTGAGCAACAATCTCTTGAAAAGCGGTTAACGATGTCCCCGTTTCGAGGGGCGGGATGTAGATGGCGCTCACAGGAACATCAAGCTCTTTTGCACCGAGCAAGCCCAAATTTACGTTCGTGACGTTATTATTTGCGTTGGCAACACGCACTGGGTGCGCATCTGAATAAATCGTCTGTAAAACTTGCTGAATTTTTATCAAATCCTGCTTTTCAACACCACGCAATAAGACAGGAAGATCCACTGAAAAGGGTGGCACATGTGCATCCTGAAATTCAGCAGCATCACAGATCGTAAATCTTGGTGCATTTTCGAGACCGAAGGTGGTCAACATTTCTTGAAGGTTAAGCATGGTTACTCCTTCATTGCTACTAGCTTAAAAGGCAAAACCTAATGCTCAAAAAAGCATTAGGCTCTGTCATTTCTATTAAAAAAATCTTAACGCTTGGTGTAAGTTGGAGCCTTGCGAGCGCCCTTGAGACCTGGTTTCTTACGTTCCTTGACCAAGGGGTTACGAGTAAGGTAGCCGCCTTTGCGCAAGGGGGGTTGCAGATCAGGGTTCGATTTAACAAGCGCACGCGCCAAACCAAGCATAACGGCATCGGTCTGACCAGTTACGCCACCGCCCTTAACTAAAACGGTTACATCGTAAGATTCACGTTTTTCACCAGAAGCAGCAAAGGGAGCCAAGATAGCATCTGTGTCGCCATGACGGGTGAAGTAGGCTTCAATTTCTTTCTCGTTCACAATGAATTTACCACTCCCGTTCATTACACGAACGCGGGCAGAGCTTTCTTTGCGACGACCAATACCTTCAAAATATCGTTCAGCCATAATACCTTCCTATTTTCTCTATTTCAACGACTCAGGGTTCTGCGCTTCATGCGGATGTTCCGCCGTTGCGTAAACCTTGAGACGTGTAAGCAGGTGACGCCCTACTTTATTGTGCGGGAGCATACCCCAAACAGCCGAGCGAATCACACGATCTGGATGTTTGGCGAGCTGGTCACGCAAAGTGATAGTTGTCAGACCACCCGGATACCCTGAGTGGCGGTAATATTTTTTTGTATCCAATTTGGAGTTGGTGCGCGTACCAGTTACCTGAACACCGCCAGCATTGGTTACGATCACAAAATCACCCATCTCTACGCCAGGCGTATAGGTCGGTTTATGTTTTCCCAACAAAACGGTGGCAATACGAGTCGCTAAGCGACCCAAATTTTCACCATTGGCGTCCACCACATACCAACTGTGTTGGATCTCATCTTTCTTAGGGTAATACGTTTTATCCACTTCGTCTCTCCACTTGCTAAATAAGACTTTATTTTTCGAGTTTCAAATTCAGATTATCAGAATATGATACTTCAACCAAACTCAAACCATTCGATGGTGCGAGTCCGCTCGGCACTTCAACTTGCTCGGCTAAAGCACGGGCAAATATCTCCACTGGGAATTTTCCCTGTGCTATTACAACTTGTGCGTGGACAAGCCTACGCACCATGTGGTAAAGAAAAGCATTCGCCTGCACTTCAAAGTGCCATTCATCTTCTTGCTGTTGCCAACTTGCCTGCATCAGATGACGTTCTGTGCCTCCTCCGGGACGGGGGGGGGAACCGAAGGCAGAAAAATCATATATGCCGGGCAACATGGCTGCCAACGCGTGCAATATCGCACCATCTACGATTACGGGATGAACCCGCCAAGCGTAGCGCTCCCGTAATGGGTCACGCTGTTTTTGGCAGAAGATGCGATAACGGTAACGTCGGGCAATCGCGTCAAAACGAGGATGAAACTTCGCTGGCACAATCTGCACCTGACGGGCAGCCATATCGGTTGGCAAATTGGCGTTTAAAGCATTGGTCAGATCTTCGAGACTATGCTTCCAGTCTAAATCGAAGGCCGCCACTTGCCCTGAAGCATGAACGCCTGCATCTGTGCGTCCTGCCATAAGGGCAGAGCTTTCGCGCCATCCCAATTTATAGAGAGCATTTTCTAACTCGCCCTGTACCGTTCGATGGGATTTTGCCTGCCGCTGACTACCGAGAAACTCGGTACCGTCATAAGCAAGGATAATCTGGTAACGTGCCACTTTCAGTTATCAGTATTCAGTTACCAGCATTTTAAACACTGAAAACTGCCTACTGTTCACTACGATCTACTCTTCAACCAGTTCAAGCAAAACCATATCGGCACCATCGCCTTTGCGCGGTCCGAGTTTCAACATACGGGTATAACCACCGTTGCGATTAACAAAACGTGGGGCAATATCATCAAAAAGTTTGGGGAGCATCTTATTCCCGCCCAAGCGAGCCGCTATTAAACGACGTGCATGTACTTTTTGAGCATCTTCCGCTTCAATGCTATTACGTGCCACCGTAATCATCTTTTCAGCCTCACCACGAATGGCTTGGGCTTTCGCTTTTGTGGTTTTGATCCGCTCATGCTCAAAAAGCTGCTTGATCAAAGTGCGACGCAATGCAATGCGCGCGCCTTTTGTGCGATTTAATTTTTTTCCTGCTACTTGATGTCGCATCTTAATTACTCCGCGTTGTCTTCTGTCTCATCTTCATCGGACATATAGCCCTTTTCGCGCATTTTCTGGCGCAATTCATCAAGGCTCTTCTCACCAAAATTACGGATGGACATAATCGCCTGGTCGCCTTTTTCGAGCAAATCTAAGACGTCACCTACCGTAATAATGCCTGTGCGTTTCAACGAATTGAAAACACGCACTGAAAGGTCAAGAGCTTCTACCGGGGTCTCAGCAACTTCGCTGGTCACGCGGCTTTCTTCATCTGCCTCTTCAATTACTGCCATCAGCGATTCTTCACTCACGCCAGCAATATGTCGCAGATGCTCAATGAGAACCTTGCCAGAAGTGCTTAACGCCTTTTCAGGGGCGAGGGTGCCATCTGTCCAGATTTCCAGAAGCAACTTATCATAATTTGTACTTTGTCCAACACGCGCTGATGTCACTTCCCAATTTACTCGCTTCACAGGGCTAAACAACGCGTCGACAGGCATTTCGCCAATCGGCATGTGTCCACCACGTTCATTTGCGGGGGAATAACCACGTCCGCGCGCGACGGAAAATTCGATGTCCAGCTTCGCGTTATTATCATCCACCGTGAACAGATAAAGTTCTGGGTTAACAATTTCGATTTCTGGGGGCGCAATAATATCTGCAGCAGTGACAACGCCCTCGCCACGAACTTCCAGATGCATACGGGTGCTATCAACACCATCCAATTTCATGCGGATCTGTTTGACCTGCAACATAATCTGGATGACATCTTCGCGCACACCAACTACATCTGTGAACTCATGCAAAACGTCAGCTATCCGCATAGAGGTAACGGCAACACCACTCAGCGAGGACAAAAGAGCCCGTCGCATTGCATTGCCGATAGTGGCGCCGTAGCCTCTTTCCAGCGGGCTGATAACAAACTTACCGTAATTGCGAGATTCAGCTTCTCTCTCAATTTTTGGTATAACCATATTCGTGATACCCGTCACGGTTCACCTCTCCCTATCTAAGCAGATAAGGTGCTGCCTGGATGGAAAACCCATCCAAGCCAGCACTCTCTCTTCGTTAGCGTGAGTAATATTCAACAATGAGCTGTTCGTTCAAGCTACCATCAATTTCAGAACGCTCAGGCAAACGCCCAACCTTCCCTGAAAAAGCTTTTGTGTCGCGCTCAAGCCAAGCCGGAACATTGCGCTTTTCGATCACATCATTCAGGCTTTTGAAATAGGTCAGCTTACGGGAACCTTCACGCACAGACAATTCGTCGCCATCTTTGAGCAACATTGAAGGAACGTCGGTGCGACGACCATTAACAATAAAATGCCCATGTGTTACCAACAAACGTGCTCCAGCGCGGCTAGAGGCAAATCCCATGCGGTAAACAACATTGTCAAGGCGTGACTCGAGAATTTGTAACAAATTCAAACCAGTCAGACCACGACGTCCATTAGCAACCTTATAGTAGCGACTAAATTGTCGCTCCAAGACACCATAAACTCGACGTGCGCGCTGCTTGGCTCGCAATTGACGACCGTAATCCGACTCACGTCCACGACGGCGGCTCATATTACGACCATGCTGACCAGGAGCATAATCACGTTTATCAAACGAACATTTCGGAGAAAAACAACGATCTCCTTTGAGAAACAATTTCTCGCCTTCACGCCGACATAGTTTACATACCGGCCCAATATATTTCGCCATACTCTTCTTACCTCATTCTCAACTAGACGCGGCGTTTCTTTGGAGGCCGACAACCATTATGGGGTATCGGCGTAATATCAGCAATGGAGCGCACTCGAATACCCGCACTTTGAACAGCACGGATGGCATTTTCGCGCCCAGGTCCAGGTCCTTTGACAAAAATATCAACTTCCTGAATTCCTATTTGCTGAGCAGATTGAGCAGCCTGTTCTGCAGCCAAACGCGCGGCGAACGGAGTGCTCTTGCGCGAGCCTTTAAAACCCGCAGAGCCAGCACTACCCCAGGCAACGGTGTTGCCTTGTAAATCAGTCACGGTGACAATCGTATTATTGAAAGAAGCCATAATGTGCACTTGTCCGACAGACAAACTGCGTTTGGCTTTCTTCTTCGCACCACCGCGACGCGTTGAACGTACATTCTTAGCCATAGTTCCTCGCTATAATAACTCTATTTGGTTGCACCACGACGACGCCCACGACCTGCAACAGTCTTTTTCGGACCTTTGCGGGTACGTGCGTTTGTACGCGTGCGTTGCCCGTTAACAGGCAAACTGCGGCGATGACGGAGACCACGATAGCAGCCGATCTCGATCAAACGCTTAATATTCATCTGCGTCTCGCGGCGAAGATCGCCTTCGAGCTTGTAATTCTTATTAATGAATTCACGCAGAGCCGCCAAATCAGCTTCGGATAAATCTTTAATCCGCTGATCTGGATTTACACTCGTCGCAGCTAAAACTTCTTTAGCACGCGTCCGCCCGATCCCATAGATATAGGTCAAGCCAATTTCAACCCGCTTATTACGGGGAAGATCAACACCTTCGATTCTCGCCATAATTTCAATTAACCTTGTCGCTGTTTATGTTTAGGATTTTCGCAAATTACGAACAATTTGCCTCTGCGCCGAACAATTTTACATTTCGCACAGCGCTTGCGAACAGATGGTGACACTTTCATATTCGTTCTCCTACTTTATGACTGAGCATCATCTCAGCCAAAGCATTGGATTATACTCGTAGATTTCTATTTCGTCTAGCACTCAATTTTATTGAGTATTGTGACAGTTTCTCGGGTTTCAGGTCAAAGGACAGTCAGGATTAGAGGTTCACCTTCGGTTACGGCAATAGAATGTTCAAAATGTGCCGTCAATGACTTGTCTGCAGAGATAACCGTCCATTGGTCAGGCAAGACTTTTGTCTTGGCTGTTCCAACCAACACCATTGGTTCCAGGGCAATGGTAACCCCGGGACGCAATAACAACCCACGCCCTGATGTGCCGTAATTCGGCACTTGCGGGCCTTCGTGCATTTGTCGCCCCACACCGTGACCAGTGTATTCTCGCGTAACGTAGAAGCCACGGCTCTCAACATATTTCTGGATTGCAGCAGAGATATCACCTGTTCGATTACCTGAACGCATTTTATCAATGCCAGCCATCAAAGCTCCTTCGGTTACATTGAGCAGTTCCTGCGCAGCTGATGAAATTTCTCCTACACCAGCTGAAAAAGCAGAATCTGCTACGAAACCTTCAAAGGAGGTGCCGCAATCAATTGAAACAATATCGCCCGATTTTAACTTGCGTTTCTTTGTTGGTATCCCATGTACCAGCTCATCGTTAATGCACACTGTGATGGAAGCAGGGTAGGGATAGGGTCCGGGGTAATTTTTAAAGGGCGATACAGCATTGTGTTTCCGCAGCACTTCCTCAGCAGCCGCGTTGAGATCGGCTGTGGCAACACCTGGTTTTAAAAGTTCTCGGACAGTTGCGTGAACTGTCGCATTGATTCTCCCTGCCTCGCGCATAATTTCAAGTTCTGCAGGGGTTTTAACATGAATTTGTCGTGCCCAATCCATTATTCTTTTATATCCAAAGCAACCAATAAGTCTTCTGTGACTTTGTCTATAGGTTGATTACCTTGAATTTCCACTAATCTGTTTTGTTTACGATAGTAATTTATTAAGGGCAATGTCTTTTCTGCATAAACACACAATCTTTTTTTTGCAGTTTCCACGGTGTCGTCATCACGCTGATAAAGTTCTGAACCATCGATGTCGCAGATGCCTTCTTTTAATGGAGGGCTGTATAGGTTGTGATATACATGTCCACTCGCACGGCACGTCCAACGTCCAGAAAGGCGCGCAATAAGTATTTCATCTGGCACAGTGATGTACGGGACTACTGTTATATCTGATCCTAACTCATTCAGCATAATTTTCGCTGCATCCGCCTGCACAGGGGTACGAGGAAATCCATCTAAAATGGCACCACGCTCACAGTCAGGCATAGATATTCTCTCTTTGACCATTGCAATGGTCACGTCATCTGGAACAAGTTCGCCTTTACTCATGTAGCTATCGGCTAATTGTCCTAATTCTGTTTTACTTCTAATATGTTCTCGAAAGAGATCACCTGATGAAATATGCGCTAAACCTGTTTGCTCTATCAATATATCAGCTTGGGTTCCTTTTCCAGCACCTGGGGAACCGAGCAAGACAATGTAGGTAGCCATTCCAAAAAGTCTCCTTAGCGAATCAGGATTGAATCTTGATAACCGTGTAATTTCAATTCGGCGTCAATGTTTTGGAAGACATCACGCACCACACCAACTACAATCAACAGCCCTGCAGATGAAACCAGGAGCAAGCCGGTTCCTTGTGAAGTAATCGGCATTATAAGTTGCATTAGATAAGGTAGCACTGCGACAAGCCCGAGGAATAACGCGCCAGGCAAAGTGATGCGCCGCTGTACTTTGGTAAGATAACGCTGAGTTGGCGCACCACGACTAATACCAGGGATTTGTGCACCCATACGTTTTAGGTTATCACCATAATTTTGCTGTGCAAATAACACATCGGTGTAGAAGAAGGTAAAAACTACGACCATCAGGAAGTAGAGCAACCAGTAAACACCACCAGAGCCGTCAAAAGTAGCCTGAGTATTTTGCGCAAAGTTAGCAATCCAATCAACATCTGAGTTTAGGAAATAACTTGAGGCAATCGCAGGGAACTGCAAGATCGCGCTCGCAAAAATCAGTGGGATCATGCCAGCCATGTTTACCATCAAAGGCAACGAACCTTTGACGGGCATAGACATACGGTTGCCCATACGACGGCCTGGATACATCACAGGCACGTTACGGCGACCTTGCTGCACAAAAACGATTGCGAAAATCGTCAATGCCAAAATAACAATAGTCATAATAAGCAAGAACCAGCGATTTTGTTCATCCAGCATCAAACGCGTTAGGTTACTTGGCAAAGTTACAACGATACCTGCAAAAATAATTAAAGAAAGCCCTTGCTTGCGCATCCCATATTCAGAGATCAACTCACCCAGCCAAATAGCGAACATCGTTCCACCAGTCATCACGAGCAAAACCGTGATCGAGGATAGAATAAGATCACCACTAAAGCCGAAGGGGACAATTTGCGACAAGCCCAGTTGCTGTGCATAAGAGTTGAAGATATTCACCTGACCAATTGCAGAGAGTGCTGCCATCGGTACTGCCAGAATATACGTCCACTTCTCCATCCACTTCTGCCCTTCGCGCGGATCTTCTTGCATGCGACGTTGCAATGCAGGAATGATCGGCGTAAGCAATTGCAAAATAATTTGCGCTGTAATATATGGGTAAACACCCATAGACAAAAGCGAAAATTGTGAAACTGTGCCCCCCGATAAAAGATCGAGGAAGTTGAAGAATGTTCCGCTGGAGCCAAGATTAGCACGAAAAGCTTCCAAAGCAGTAAAATCTACACCCGGTACGGGCACGTTAGCAGCTACACGATACAGAGCCAAGAAACCCAACGTATATAGTAATTTACGTCGAATATCAACCGAGGTCCATAAGTAGCGCCATCCAGAAAATGTCGACTTCATAAAGTCTCCTTGTCCTACGACAAGCTAGCTAATCAACTCTACGCTGCCACCGGCGGCTTCAATTTTTTGTTGCGCGCCTTTGCTTACCCGGTGTACACGCACTTTCAAGGCTGCTTTTATATCGCCACGCCCCAACACAACAATCGGTTTACGATGATCGCGCAACAAACGAGCTTCTTTCAAGCTTTCAGGGGTGACTTCAGCATTTGCCTTGAACGCTTCTACCAATTGATCAATATTGATTTCATTGTACTCAACCCGATTGATCGGCGTGAAGCCTTTACCACGCATAAAAGGCAGACGACGGAAGAAAGGCAGGTTACCGCCCTGACGATACAACTTGCCACCGCTACCCGAGCGTGCTTTCTGCCCTTTAGTACCGCGCCCAGCCGTTTTGCCCTGACCTGCAGCAATACCGCGCCCAACGCGTTTTCTATTCTTTTTTGCGCCAGCGTTTGGCGCAAGATCATGTAGTTTCATATCTAAATCCTACTCTTCTACGTTGATCAAGTGGCTGACTTTATTAAGCATCCCACGCAGTGCAGGGGAATCCACATGTTCTACAGTGTGATTTATACGACGTAAGCCCAAGGCACGCACAGTTGCTTTTTGGCGTTTGTTGTACCCAATGGTGCTTCTGACCAAAGTCACACGCAATTTTTTCTTAGCAGCTTTCTTTGCCATGACTTATTATCTCCGTTCCCAAAATGGCATCAGGTCTTTGACCGCTTTGCCACGTCGGGCTGCTTCTTCAACAGGTGATTTCAACTGCTCCAAAGCATCGAAGGTTGCTTTAACAACATTGAGAACATTGTTGCTGCCAAGAGACTTGGTCAAAATATCTTTGACGCCAGCCGCTTCCAAGACAGCGCGCACACCACCTGCTGCAATAACACCTGTACCTGGGGAAGCGGGTTTCAATAGAACCCTCGCCCCAGCAACACGACCGATGGTCTGGTGAGCAATTGTCGTACCAGACAAGTTTACAAAATGAAGATCACGACGTGCACGCTCAGAGGCTTTACGGATCGCATCGGGTACGGAGTTGGCTTTACCAATTCCCATACCGATTTTTCCTTTTCCATCACCAACCACTATGGTTGCGCGGAATTGGAAACGACGACCGCCTTTTACCACTTTTGCTACACGAGCGATCTCGATCATACGCTCATCAAGCTCATCAGTTTCAAATTTCTTATTTTTATCGAAGTTTGGCATAGTTTTCTCCACTCAAACCTAAAACTGCAGGCCACCTTCACGTGCGGCATCTGCCAGAGCTTTTACGCGCCCTGTGTAGCGGAACCCACCACGGTCGAAAACAACACTGGAGATCCCGGCTTTTTTGGCACGTTCAGCAACGGCTTCACCAACCAAACGAGCTTGTTCAACTTTTTTTAGTCCCTTCATCTTGCCGCGTAATTCAGCATCAATGCTGGAGGCAGAAGCAAGGGTTTTACCAGCCTCGTCATCAATAACTTGAGCATAAATTCCCGTAAGACTGCGGAAAACGCTCAAACGCGGGCGAGCTGGGGTTCCAGAAATATATTTGCGCACACGAACATGACGTCGAATGCGAGCTGCAGAACGATTCTTTGCACCCATGATTTACATTCCTTTTCCGGCTTTACCAGCTTTGCGGCGAACGTGTTCACCCAGATAGCGGATACCTTTGCCGTGATAAGGCTCAGGTGGGCGGACTTTGCGAATCTCGGAGGCAACTTTGCCAACGGTTTCCTTATCCATACCCATAACCTTTACCTGACGGGTTTTTGCATCTGCTTCAAAGCTGATACCATCCACGGGGTCAATTTCAACGGGATGAGAGTAGCCTACATTCAAAACAAGGATTGCGCCTTTCATTTCAGCACGGTAGCCAACGCCTTGAATTTCAAGAACTTTTTCAAAGCCACCACTTACACCTTGTACCATATTTGCGATGAGGGCACGCGTCGTTCCATGAAGGGCACGCTCTGTCGGATGATTAGATTTACGTTTTACGGTAACCTGCCCATCTGCAAGTGCGATTTCCATCAAGTGGGAAAACTGACGCTGCATTTCACCTTTTTGCCCTTTTATTTTTACAAAAGAGCCTGTAATATCAACCTGTACACCATCGGGGATGGCTACGGGCATGCGTCCAATACGAGACATTATTAATAACCTCCTGCTACCAAACTTTACAGAGGAGTTCGCCACCGATGCCAAGTGAGCGAGCTTTTTGCCCAGTCATCACACCTTTGGGGGTGGAGAGGATCGCCACGCCAATACCGGAGAGAACCCAGGGAATATCCTGTTTCTTGGTATAGACTCGACGTCCTGGGCGGCTCACACGCTCTAAACCGGATAGAACCGATTGGCGTTCGCGACGTTTGCCTACATATTTAATGCGCATGCGCAATACAGGCTGGTTCGGTCGTTCACCATCAACAACTTCAACTTTTTCCAAGTAGCCTTCATCATTGAGGATGTTGGCGATTTGCACTTTCATCTTGGAACTAGGCATGGCAACCGTTGCTTGACCAACCATGACCGCATTACGGATGCGGGTCAACATATCAGCAATAGGATCTGAAACACTCATAATTTCACCTCTACCCGACTACCAAGATGCTTTGGTAACGCCAGGGATCTTACCTTCTAGCGCTAATTCACGGAAGCAAATTCGACATAAGCCAAAGCGGCGAATATAGCCACGAGGGCGTCCACAACGTTGGCAGCGGTTACGCACCCGAGTTGGGTACTTGCGCCGCATTTCACGGTACTGCATACATTTTTTTGCCATAGTTATGCTTCCTTTTTGAAGGGCATCCCAAGCAGTGTCAACAAAGAGCGAGCTTGGTCATCATTCTGCGCTGTTGTTACGATCGTAATTTCCATACCGCGCAGTTTATCAATTTTGTCGTAATCAATTTCGGGCCAGATCAACTGATCTTTAAGACCCAGTGTGTAATTTCCGCGTCCATCAAAGGAGTATGCGGAAATACCTCGAAAATCACGAACACGAGGAAGAGCAACATTGATCAGGCGATCAAGGAAAGCCCACATCTTTTCACCGCGCAGGGTCACCTTAGTGCCAATTGTGACACCCTCACGCAATTTGAAATTCGCAACGCTCTTGCGAGCTTTGGTCATCACTGGGCGTTGCCCAGTGATCGTTGCAAGGTCACCTGCAGCTGCATCCAAAACTTTCGGATTATCTTTCGCTTCGCCAAGACCAATATTGACAACAACTTTTTCAATACGCGGCACTTGCATTACACTGCTAAAACCGAAGTCTTTTTTCAGTGTGGGTACCGCTTCTTCTTGATAAAAGGTTTTCATTTTATTCATATCAACGCTCCAGCCAGCATTCTCTATTCAATAATTGCTTGGCATTTTTTGCAAACGCGGTGTGATCCATCTTCATCGCGTTGCACGGCTACACGAGTGGGCTGGTCGCATTTTGGGCAAACTAACATGACATTCGATATGTGCATGGGGCCTTCAAACTTGATCAGACCAGGATTGATCGTGCGCCCTTGTGTTTGGACTTGTTGCTGGTGCTTGGTACGAATATTGACGCCTTGCACAACAACGCGATCATCCTTAGGGAGGACATTAATGACCTCTCCGCGTTTTCCTTTATCTTCAAAACGCCCGCTGATAATTTCAACGGTATCGCCTTTGCGAACTTTATTCTTCATTATTTTGCTCCCAAACCCTATAGTGCTTCTGGGGCAAGCGAGACGATCTTTGTGAAACCACGCTCACGTAATTCACGTGCAACAGGTCCAAAGATACGGCTGCCCTTGGGGTTTTTGCCATCATTATCAAGAATAACAGCAGCATTATCATCAAAGCGAATGTGAGAACCATCGTCACGGCGCCATTCTTTGGAACAACGCACGATGACTGCACGAACGATCTCGCTCTTTTTTACAGAACCTTGCGGCGCAGCCACTTTTACGGTAGCAACGACAACGTCACCAACAGCACCATATTTGCGCACTGAGCCACCCATCACATTGATGACCAAAATTTCGCGCGCACCAGTGTTATCAGCAATTTTTAACCGAGATTCAGTTTGTATCATTGCTCAACTCTCCTACACCGGCATCGGCGGTACGCGTCTCGCGCTTGATGATTTCTTCAACTACCCAATGTTTTTCTTTTGAAATTGGGCGACTTTCAACAATACGAACTTGATCGCCAATATTACATTCCAATTCATCATGCGCTTTTACACGTTTACTGCTATGGACAACTTTTTGATAAAGCGGATGACGATAAGTTCGTGTTATTTCAACCACAACTGTTTTCATCATTTTATTGCTGGTCACAAAACCAGTCATTCGACGACGCTCGTTCATGCTTCACCTTCCAAATCAGCTTCAGCTTCGAGTTCATTGATGATAGTACTCATGCGAGCAACATCACGACGCACGAAGCGCATTCGGCTGGTATCTGTTAATTGACCCGTGACCTGCTGAAAACGGAGTTTCATTAACTCTTCGCGGGCATCAGACAATTTGGCTTCAATCTCGCCAATAGACATTTTACGCAGTTCGTTAGCTTTCATGCCTATTCTCCTATTTCACGAGAAACGATCTTTGTTTTGATCGACAATTTATATTGCGCCAAGCGCAAAGCTTCAATTGCCACATCGTCTGGAAGACCGCCAATCTCAAACATAATTCGACCGGGTTTTACAACTGCAACCCAATATTCCACAGAGCCCTTACCCTTACCCATACGGGACTCAGCTGCACGCTTTGTATAAGGCTTATCAGGAAAAATACGGATCCATACCTTACCACGGCGGCGCATAGAGCGCACAATTGCACGACGAGCGGCTTCGATCTGGCGGGCTGAAATCCAACCCGGCTCCAAAGCCTGAATGCCATAGTCGCCAAAGCTGACCTCGGCACCGCGCAATGCTTTGCCGCGCATTCTGCCGCGCATTTGTTTACGCCATTTAAAACGTTTTGGCATCAACATAAGAAATAACCTCTTTTCTCAAGCAGCTGGCTTGTCTACTGACTAACGTAGACGCCTTCAGTTGCTTCAGCTTCTTCTTCTACTTTCGGCATTTTCTCGCCTTTATAAACCCAGACTTTGACACCGATAGCACCGTAAGCAGTGATTGCTTTGGTGGTGGAAAAATCAATATCGGCACGCAAGGTTTGCAGAGGCACACGTCCATCGCGCAACCAGACACGGCGCGCCATTTCAGCACCACTCAAACGACCAGAAACTTCAATTTTGACACCTTCAGCACCCTGGCGCATTGCATTCTGGATGGCGCGCTTCATAGCACGACGATAAGCAATACGGCGAGTAAGCTGATCGGCAATATTAACCGCGATCAAGTGAGCATCGGTATCAGGCGATTTAATTTCTTTTACATCTAAATCAACTTTTTGACCGACTAAATCTTCTAGGCTTTTACGAATTTTCTTAACGCTTTCGCCTTTGCGACCAATTAAAACACCTGGTTTTGCAGTATGAATTGAGACTTTAACCTTTCCAGGAAAACGTTCGATCTCAATATTCGAAATACCAGCACGCTGATTAAGAACCGACTCAGCAAGTCCTTTGCGCAACTCTTCTACTTTACGATAAGAAGAAGAACCGCCTTTGGCTGCAACACCAGTTAGCAAGCTACGAATAGCAATATCTTGCTGTAGTTGCTCACGGTATTGCGTACCTTTGGCAAACCAACGGGCTTTCCAAGGGTGCGTGATTTTCAGGCGAAAACCAACGGGATGAACTTTACGACCCATAATATCTCCTTTGCGTCCTTTCTTTAGGCTTCTCGCTCACGCAAGATGACAGTAACATGCGAAGAGCGGCGCAAAAGCGGTTTGAAACGACCGCGTGCACCAAAGCGACGCCATTTACGAGTGGGTGCTTCGTCCGCATAGATTTTTGCGACATATAGGTCATCCCGACTTAAGCCAAAATTTTCTTCGGCATTAGCTACTGCAGATGCCAATAACTTGCGTACAGGCTCTGCAGAGCGTTTTTGTACAAAGCGCAACATTTCAAGTGCTTCTACAGCATCTTTACCTCTAACTAAGTCGAGCACGAGGCGGACTTTTTGGGCAGACACTGAGAAATAGCTCAGTTTAGCGCGAATATCTTGAGTAGCCATGATTTAAGCTCCTGCCGCTACGCCAAATGACCACGGTAGGTACGCGTTGGGGCAAATTCGCCCAAACGATGTCCAACCATGTTCTCGGTGATATAAATCGGCACATGGCGGCGACCATCATGCACTGCGATTGTGTGACCAACCATTTGAGGGAAGATCACACTTGCCCGACTCCAGGTGCGAATGACTTTCTTTTCGCCTTTCTGGTTCATGGCATCAATTTTTACGAGTAGTTTCGGGTCAATATAAGGACCCTTTTTCAAAGAACGTGACATAACTGTTTCCTCGCTTACTCTTACCGCTTGCCTTTATTACGGCGGCGCACAATATACTTATCGGTATCTTTGTTGCGGCGGGTCTTATAGCCTAAAGTAGGTTTACCCCACGGGCTTTTAGGACCAGGCATACCAATTGGTTGGCGACCTTCGCCACCACCATGCGGGTGGTCATTCGGGTTCATAGCAGAACCACGCACTGTCGGGCGGATGCCCAAGTGGCGTTTTCGACCAGCTTTACCTAATTTTATATTGCTGTGATCAACATTGCCAACCTGACCAATCGTCGCATAGCAACTTTGGCGGATCAGACGAACTTCACTTGAAGGCAAGCGGACTTGGGCATAATCACCCTCTTTCGCCAGCAATTGTGCCGAAGCACCTGCTGAACGAACCATTTGTCCGCCTTTGCCTTCTTTCATCTCAATATTGTGGATCATCGTACCAACCGGAATATTGGCAATTGGCAAAGAGTTTCCAGCTCGAATTTCTGCATCAGGACCAGACATAAGCGAATCGCCAACCTTGACACCCAATGGTGCAATAATGTAGCGTTTTGCACCATCTGCGTAGAAAAGGAGAGCTAGGCGAGCCGTTCGATTAGGATCATATTCAATTGCTGCCACACGAGCAGGCACACCAATTTTTTCGCGCTTGAAATCAACAATGCGGATAAAGCGTCGATGCCCGCCACCGCGATGGCGAACAGTTACTCGACCATGAGCATTGCGTCCACCACTTTTGCGGAGGGGAATGATCAAAGAACGCTCGGGAGTTGATTTCGTGATCTCTTCAAATGTATACCCTGTCATATCACGCTGACCGGGTGTTGTCGGTTTATACTTTTTTACTGCCATTACTGTACACCTTCAAAGATTTCAATCGAATTGCCTTCAGCCAGAGTAACAATCGCTTTTTTGACACCAGCTTTGCGCACCATCAAACGGCGGCTGCGGGCACGGACACTGCGTTTTGCCGCTGTTCGCATGATATTTACGCGCGTCACACTTACGTCAAAGATTGTTTCAACAGCTTCTTTTACCATCGCCTTTGTCGCATCGTCACTGACGACAAAAGTGTATTGATTCAACTTATTAAGTTGGTAATTTGTTTTTTCAGTTACCAACGGGCGACGGAGTACATCGTATATCGTAGTCATCGTTGTTCTCCTCTATCCCAAATGTGCTTTCAGCACATCCAAAGTCTTGAGCGAGATCACTATCTTATCAAATCCAATCAAATCACGGATATTGAGATAGCCTGCAAGCAAAACTTTTGCATCTGAAATATTATCGGCTGTACGCATGGCGACATCATATTCTTGATCTTTTTCTGGAAGAAGAAGAAGTGCACTTGCATCACCAACCAATTTTCCTAAAGCCTCTGCCATAAAACGGGTCTTGGGCTCAGCCAACGCGAATGTATCCACAACCACAACATTGGCTTCTCCTGCCTTGACAGAGAGAGCAGAACGTAAGGCTGCCTGACGCATTTTTCGCGGCATTTTCTTTTCATAGCTGCGAGGACGTGGGGTATGAACTCGACCACCGCCTACCCATTGCGGAGCACGGATGGTGCCCTGACGAGCACGACCGGTTCCTTTCTGACGCCACGGTTTACGACCGCCGCCAGAAACTTCACCACGGGATTTGGTTTTGTGCGTCCCCAAGCGCGCATTCGCCATCTGACGAACGTAGGCTTGGTGCATCAAATCTACATTAATTGGGGCTTCAAAAACTTCGGCTGGCAATTCAACCTTACGCAGTTTTTCACCCGCAATGTTTACAAGATCTACTTTCATGATATTTGCTCCAATTCCCTGCGCTTACTGCTTACGCGCGCCTTTAATAATGACAAGGCCGCCTTTTGCGCCAGGTACCGCGCCCATCACGCCGAGCAAGTTACGTTCTGCATCAACCAGAACAACTTTAAGTCCTTGCGAAGTTACGCGAACATTACCCATCTGACCAGGCATTTTTTTTCCTTTGAAAACTCGCCCTGGGGTGCTACCGGCTCCAGCAGAACCAGGAGAACGCTGACGGTCAGACTGACCATGCGTCGCGGGACCGCCACGGAAACCGTGACGCTTCATACCACCTTGAAAACCTTTACCTTTGCTAGTGCCTGTAATATCAACACGCTCGCCAACTTCAAAGTTTTCAACAGTGATTTCGTCACCAACAGTAACTTCTGGGGATTTAATACGGAATTCACGCAAAAAGCGCAAGGGGGATAATTCATTAGCCTTAAGGTGCCCGCGCTGCCCGCCTGTTAAGCGTTTTGGGTTCACTTCTTTAAAGCCAAGCTGCACAGCAGAGTAGCCATCAACTTCATGGCTACGTACCTGTGTGACATAGCAAGGCCCAGCCTCGATGACTGTCACCGGCAACGCAACGCCGGTTTCGTCAAAGATCTGGGTCATACCGATCTTTTTTCCAATCAGCCCTTTCAACATTTCAATTTTCTCCTTCAAAGAAATTTATCGAGACTGTCAGCCGGGCTTGGCTGCATCATCTCTTTAGTAACACAGTCAGTCAACTTATTGCAAAGCATTTATTTTGGTCTGCTCACAAATTAACTCTTGCGTTACTGTCGTACACACAACGAAATTGCTGGCTTTACTTTTCAACCAGCAATACTCGTTGTGATGGTGCTATGTTATAAAAGAAATAACTACTAACTAAATTTTAATCTCAATATCCACGCCTGCGGGTAAATTGAGCCGCATTAGCATATCAATCGTTTTTGATTCAGGATCCAAAACATCAATCAAACGATTGTGCGTGCGGATCTCAAAATGCTCGTGAGAATCTTTATCAATGAACGTCGAACGCCGAATTGTAAACCGTTCTTTCTTTGTTGGCAAGGGTACAGGACCAACAACATGGGCACCACTACGTTCTGCGGTATCTACAATGCGTTTAGCAGACTGGTCGAGAACACGATGATCATAAGCCTTGAGGCGGATACGGATTTTCTGTTTAGCCATTTAGATACCTATTATTCAAGAATTTTGGTAATGACACCAGCGCCAACGGTCAGACCGCCTTCGCGGATGGCGAATTTCGAACCCTGCTCCAAAGCAACAGGTACGATCAATTCAACCGTCAGGTTCACATTGTCACCA
>Ga0209361_1000881_pt1 | contig 23715 bp, 25 predicted proteins | sample SaaInlV_200m_DNA_3_FD_184657 | JGI IMG/M metagenome (GOLD analysis project Ga0209361, IMG submission 184657) | Marine microbial communities from expanding oxygen minimum zones in the Saanich Inlet - SI037_S4LV_200m_DNA (SPAdes) (version 2) | ecosystem: Environmental > Aquatic > Marine >... | reverse complement strand
CCATTGTCAGATTCAATCATAACTGGAATTGATCAGCATATTTCCAAGCTCAAACTTTTTGAGTGAGATATAAATGATTAGAAAAAATCCTAACGGCACATTTACTGTTGATCTCACCCAGGGTAGGGGTAGACGCCATCAAAGGCGCTTTAAGACTAAGCAAGAAGCGCAACGTTATGAGCGGAATTTTCTAAATGATCTTGATAAAAGTAAAAAATGGGCAGGGCTACAGCAAGACAATAGAAGTCTTTTGGATTTGGTTGAGCTTTGGTATAAGCTTCATGGTCAAAGTTTAAGGGATGGAAAAAGACGTAGAAAATTACTGATAAATGTAACTGAAGATTTGGGCAATCCAATTGCTTCGCAGTTGACAGCTAAAGATTTTGGTCATTATCGTGCAAATAAGCTCAAGATTCATAAGCCAAAAACAATTAATAATAAACAAGCTTATTTATCAAGTGTATTTAATGAGTTAAGACGACTTAACGAAATTGATTATCAAAACCCATTGGCAGATCTTCGATCTATAAAAATTCCAGAAAAAGAATTGTCATATTTAGATGATGAGGAGATTGATACATTACTCAAAGAATTAAGGCCACATAAAGACACTTATCTATGTGCTTTAATTTGTTTAACTTGTGGCACAAGATGGGGTGAAGCAAAAGGACTGCAACCTGGACATCTTAAGAATGGGAAAATAAGTTTATTTAATACTAAGAGCGGCAAAAATAGATTTATTCCCATAGATCCAAAGCTAGAGTCTCAGTTGGAGTTACCATTGTCGGTTAATACTAGTACATTTGTAAAATGCTATAAGAAATCAAAAATCAAGAAGATTGAGGGTCAAAGCACTCATATATTGAGACACACCTTTGCCAGTCATTTTATTATGAATGGTGGCGATGTCTTGAGTCTTCAAAAAGCACTAGGTCACAGCACTTTAGCAATGACATTGAAGTACGCACATTTATCACCCGATCATCTAAATGATGTACGAAAATTCGCACCAAAAATAAAGATGTAGTGAAAATGTAGTTAAACTTTTAGTTTGTAGTCTCTACAGATACTACTACTAAAGGGAATTTGTGGCGGAGAGTGAGGGATTTGAACCCTCGATAGGGGATAAACCCTATACACCCTTAGCAGGGGCGCGCCTTCAGCCACTCGGCCAACTCTCCAGAAGAAAAATATTATACGCTAAAAAAATAACAGTTTGAAATAGCGTTTTAAAAGCCGTAGTTATATCTGAGTTTGACAGCGCCCGGGTCGCCGCCTTTAAGGTCTAGCACTCTTAATCTAACCTTGCCCCAATCGCCTTCAAGCTTTATTTTTTCTTCTAAGGCTTGTAAGTTTTTTTTAGCATTTAAAATTGCCATCTCAGATTCATTCCATTGCTCATCACCACCACGAGGCGTGCCTAGCTTATGCTCTTGATAAAGCAACTGACTCCTAATATCTCTTGCTTCTATTTTAATATCAAAAGTATTCATACCCATATCAAGCTGAGTTTCTAACTCTAGCAAGTCATAACTAATAGTTTCGATATTATCTATAACAGAGTCAGATTGTGTTTTATTATCATCAGCAAACACATTGACTGATGATAATAAAATAAGAAAGATTAAGTCGGGTAATTTTAAAACCAATTGTAAAGGCCTAATGCGTTGACACAAACAAACACGGTATTAAGTAACACTAAAGATTTGTCACTATTCTTGGCTCCTTGAATAACCCAGCTAACAGCAGACACCATAAAAAATATATAACCAGTGAAGACTTCATTGATATTTAGCGCAACTAATAAGGCACCTGTTATGCCAGTAATCGTACCAAGCCAACCCCAAGTATTATTCATGAATTTCAAAATCGTGTGTGACGGTGGCAGTTTTACCTAGCATGATAGAAGCAGAGCAGTATTTATCAGCTGATAATCCAATCGCTTTACCGACTTTCTTCTCATCCAAGTCAACACCTTCGACAACAAAATGAATGTGGATTTTGGTAAATACTTTGGGGTGATCATCGGCACGCTCAGCGCTAATTTCTGCACGACAGTCACGCACTTCTTCGCGCATTTTTTTAAGCATACTCAAGACATCAATCGTAGTACAGCCACCCATACCTAGTAGCAGCATTTCCATTGGTCGAATGCCTAAATTGTTACCACCAGCCTCCTTAGGGCCATCCATTACTATTGCGTGACCGCTGGCTGATTCTCCAACCATCGTCATGTCGTTAACCCATCTTACTGTTGTATTCATTTTGTTATCCTTTAAAAATTTCTTGTAGCGCAACGCCAGGGTCGTCTTGACGCATGAATGCCTCACCTACCAGAAAACTATAGACACCATGTTCATGCATAAAGGCCACATCGTCCGAGCTTAAAATACCGCTTTCAGTAATGACAAGCACATCATCTTTAACTTCACTAAGCAAATCAACCGTAGTTTGCAACGATACGTCAAATGTACGTAAGTTACGATTATTAATACCAATCATAATGAGTGGCAGTTGGAGTGCACGTTTAAGTTCTTCTGCATTATGCACTTCAATCAAAATATCCATATTGAGTTGCATTGCATGTTGCGCCAATATTTCCATTTCTCCATCGCTAAGACAAGCGGCGATAAGTAAGATGCAATCAGCGCCCATAACGCGTGCTTCCAATACTTGGTAAGGATCAATGATAAATTCCTTGCGTAGTATTGGTAAGGAGGTCGCTTTTCTGACATCGATTAAAAATTGATCATCACCCTGGAAAAAATCTTTGTCAGTTAGTACTGATAAACAAGCAGCACCGTGCGCTTCATAGCTTTTGGCAATTTCTACTGGATTGAAATTTTCACGTAAGACGCCTTTTGAGGGTGAGGCTTTTTTAATCTCTGCAATAATGGCGTTTTGCTTTAAATCTACCTTGTTTTTTAATGCTTGGTAAAAATCAATCGTTTCACGGTCGTCATAAGCTTTTTTCATCAATTGATCGAAAGAGATGTTCTTTTTGCGTTCAATTACTTCTTGCTCTTTACGAGCAATGATTTTTTTTAGAATATCGGGTGTGTTTGTCATGATTAAGTATTTTAAAGGAATTGTATAACTTATAATTAAACTTATAACATTTTGAAATAGGAATACAGTATGAAATTATTAGATTTTGAAATTGGCGTTGATCAGCCGTTTTTCCTTATCTCAGGCCCTTGCGTAATCGAGTCTGAAGCTTTGGCAATGGAGACAGCCACTTATCTCAAAAAAGTCACTGAAGATTTAGGTATTAATTTTATTTATAAATCTTCATACGATAAAGCCAATCGTTCAAGCACAGGTAGCTTTAGAGGTCTGGGTATTGAAGAAGGACTGCGTATTTTACAAAAAGTAAAAGATGAGGTAGGCGTGCCAGTACTGACTGATGTACACGAAGATACACCGTTAGACGAAGTGGCGGATGTGGTTGATATGATGCAAACACCAGCTTTTTTGGTGCGTCAAACCAACTTTATTCAAAATGTGTGTAAGCAAGGTATTCCAGTGAATATTAAGAAGGGGCAATTCCAAGCGCCTTGGGATATGCAAAATGTAGTGGATAAAGCTTTCGAGACCGGTAATAAAGCGATTACCATTTGTGATCGTGGCACCTCTTTTGGCTACAATACGCTGGTATCTGATATGCGTGGTTTGTCGACCATGCGTTCAACAGGTCAGCCGATTGTATTTGATGCAACACATTCAGTACAACAGCCAGGCGGTAATGGCCTTACTTCAGGTGGCCAAAGAGAAATGGTGCCTGTGCTTGCACGCGCTGCCGCCGCTGTGGGTGTATCAGGCTTCTTTATGGAAACACATCCAAACCCAGAAGTTGCACTGAGTGACGGCCCAAATATGATCCCAATTCATAAGATGGCTGAGATGTTAAAAGCCCTACAAGATATTGATAATATTACTAAACAAAACGGTTTCTTAGAGGATCAATTATCATAATTAACAACAGAGTGATTAGTAGATTTATTCTATTAATCACTCTGTTGTTAATGTCTTTTGGTAGCTTTGCTGGCAAGCCAGACTTATTTTTACTTAAAACTTATGACGACTCTAAAGAGGTTGTTGGCTGGGTGATGAGTGAAAAACTAGATGGCATACGTGGGTTTTGGAATGGTCAAGAGTTACTAACTCGTGGTGGCAAGAAGCTAAACCCACCTCAATGGTTTATTCAAAATTACCCGCCATTTGCTATTGACGGTGAGCTTTGGACTAAGCGCAATGATTTTGAAAACATCAGCTCAATTGTACGTAGTAAGAACTCTGGTGATAGATGGAAAAATATCACGCATCATATTTTTGAAGTACCAAGTCAAACCGGCGGGCTACTTGAAAGATTGTCTGTTCTAAAGACTTATTTAGATACAAACTCTATTCCCCATCTGCAAGTTCTCAAACAAACATCAGTTAAAAGCAAACAACATTTGCAAGATTTTTTACAACAAATAGTTGGCAATAAAGGCGAGGGGGTTGTGGTTCGTAACCCTAACACCTTATATGAGACTGGTAGACTGTCGTCTGCACTAAAAGTTAAGAAGTATTTTGATACCGAATGCAAGGTATTGAAAATACTACCGGGTAAAGGAAAATATCTTGGAAAAATGGGGTCAGTATTATGCCAAACCAAAGATGGAAAACAGCTAAAAATCGGCTCTGGCTTTAAAGATAAAGACAGGAATAACCCACCTGCTATTGGTAGTAAAATTACGTTTAAATATTACGGCTTTACCAAGAAAGGAAAATACAAGTATCCGGTATATTTAAGAGTAAGAAATAATTGATATAAATATTTAATTACATAAAATAAAAAATGATTAGAATTGCAGTTGTAGGCGCTTCAGGGCGCATGGGTCAAACCATTATTGAGGCGATTAACCAAAATGATAAAGTTAGTTTGGGTGCTACATTAGACAAAGGCGACGATTTAAGTGCCGCGCTAGATCAGTTTGACGTGCTGATTGATTTCACGCGCCCAGAAGCAACACTTGAATATTTATCAGTATGTCAAAGCTCAGGCAAAGCAATGGTGATTGGTACTACGGGTTTTAGCGATGAACAGCTACAAGTGATTAATGATACTGCTAATCATGTGCCAATTGTTTTTGCACCAAACATGAGTGTTGGTGTGAACTTGTCCCTTAAGTTATTGGATATGGCTGCGCGCGTGATTGGTGAAGACGCCGATATTGAAATTGTAGAAGCACATCATCGTCACAAGGTGGATGCCCCGTCAGGTACTGCATTAAAAATGGGTGAAGTGGTGGCTAATGCTCTGGGTAGAGATTTGTCTACCTGTGCAGTCTATGGTCGTGAAGGCATTGAAGAGCCGCGTGATCGCCAGACTATTGGTTTTTCTACCATTCGTGGCGGCGATGTGGTGGGTGAACATACGGTTAGTTTCTTTATGGAAGGCGAGCGTGTTGAGATTACTCACAAAGCTTCGTCTCGACTCACATTTGCTAATGGTGCTGTACGTGCAGCGAGCTGGTTAGAAGCTCAAAATTCTGGCTTGTATTCTATGCAAGACGTGCTAGATCTATAGGAGGCATTATGCTATATGCAGTCATCTCTCAAGATGTTGAAAATTCATTAGAAAAACGTATGGCTGTACGCCCTGCACATATTGATCGTTTAAATATTTTAAAAAATGAAGGTCGTTTAATTTTGGCAGGTCCACACCCAGCGATTGATAATAATGAACCTGGCGAAGCAGGTTTTACTGGCTCATTAGTAGTAGCGGAGTTTGACTGCCTTGAAGATGCACAAGCTTGGGCAGATGCTGATCCTTATATGGCGTCAGGTGCTTATGAGAGTGTCGTGGTTAAGCCCTTTAAAAAAGTATTACCATGAGCTTAATCTTCAAACCATTATTTGAAAAAGAAAGTTCAACTTACACTTATTTGTTAGCAGACTCAAATACCAAAGAAGCGATTATTATTGATGCAGTTGATGAAACTCAGCAACGTGATATTGGCCTGATTGAAGAATTGGGTTTAGACCTTAAATACATTATTGAAACCCACGTACATGCAGACCATATCACCAGCTCTTGCCCACTCAAACAAAAATTTACCAATGCGCAAATCGTCCTTGGTAAAACCAACTCAATTGCTTGTGCAGATGTTTTAATTAAAGATCAAGAAGCACTTGAATTTGGCGACTATCAAATCACAGCCATGACAACCCCTGGCCATACGGATGGTTGCATGTCGTATGTGGTTGGCGATAAAGTTTTTACTGGTGATGCACTGCTAATCAGAAGCTGTGGTCGTTGTGATTTTCAAGGTGGGTCGGCAGACAAATTGTTCGACTCTATTCAAAAAATATTCTCACTTCCTGACGAGACTTATGTTTATCCAGCGCATGATTATGGCGGCAGAACGGTTAGTACGATCTGGGAAGAAAAAGCCTTTAACACAATGATTGGTGACAGTGTTGATAAGGCAGAATTTGTACGTCGTGTAAACGCAATGGAGTTAGCATTGCCAGCCAAAATTCATGTTGCTGTTCCGGCAAACCAAGTCTGTGGCTCTAAAATTATTTCAGAGTAATAATCCATGGTTAATGGTTATTCATTAGATCCTCACCCTCGGGCAAATTTTGCCAAAGAAGAATTTGCCGTGGTGCGTATTCCACGTGTTAAGCGTGATCGTGTACCAGCTGCTAGCATTGAGATTGTTGCTGATTTAGAAACAGCCATTGCACAAGCCAACCCTGATAATAAGTTTTATCCAGCTAAGGTGGTGGGCCCAGCCCGATCATCTGAAGGCACAATGCTATACTATATTATCGATATTTATGGTGCGCCATGAAGTGGCTTAGCCTTGTTTTTATTTTTTTATCTTCGGTTGTTTTTGCAGGTGAAGAGCTTGAAGTTGAGTTAAGTTCTGGCAATGTCATTAGTATTGATGCATATGCATCAGACGGCGATACTTTATTTTTATACCTACCTTCTGAGCGCGGATTTGGCAAAGGCCATGTGCCGACCATGCAACAATTAACTTTTGAGGGTTACGATGTTTGGGTAGCAGATTTGCACACTAGCTACATGACTCCAAAACATCGTAGCAGTATTGGTCGTTTTAATATTGATGATCTTCTTGAATTAGTTGATTACGCCAGGAAAAAATCATTTAATAAAATATTCTTTTTAACCTCAGGCCGGGGTGCACAATTAGCGCTTAAGGTTGCGTATCAATGGCAATTAAACAACTCAAAATCAACTTTGCTAAAAGGCCATATATTGCACTCCCCACACTTAATTGATGGCAAGCCTGATCTTGGCAAGACAGCAAATTATGTTGATATCGCCAAACTTAGTAATTTACCCGTGTATCTATTATTACCACAATTTGGCACAAAATATTTTCGTGGCGAAGAGATTGCCGCTCAGCTTAAAAAAGGAGGTAGTGAGGTATTTGTACACAGATTTAAAGATGTGCATGGTGGGTTCCATATGCGTGATGTTAAAGATCTAACCAAAATTGATATTAAAGCAAAAGATGGTTTGAGTGACACTTATCACCGAGCGGTAAGATTGATGAGTACGATTAATGTCTTTAAACCATTTATAGCGAATAAAGATATTCAAAAATCACCCAAGGTAGTTTCTAGTGGGCCAGTGTTAAAACCTTACAAAGGTAAGCAACGTATTCGATTAAGACTTAAAACATTTGATGATCAAATATTAGACATTAATAGCTATAAAAATCAAGTTGTACTGCTTAACTTTTGGGCCAGTTGGTGTAAACCTTGCGTCAAAGAGATCCCTTCATTAATACGATTGCAACAGCAGTTTAAAGATCAAAGTTTTCAAATTATTACCATTAACATTGGCGAATCAAAAAAAGACATGGCTGATTTTTTGAAAAAAGTAAAACTTGAATTACCCATTATGTTGGACACAGATGGCCAGGCAGTGAAAGACTGGGGTGTGTATGCGTATCCTTCTAATTTTGTTTTGGATAAAGATGGCGTTATTCGTTATGCTTATCGAGGTGCATTGGAATGGGATGCGCCAGAAATCGTCAATACGATTAAAACACTCTTGTGAAGCAATACGACGTCATTATTATTGGCGCAGGCGCGGCCGGGCTAATGTGTGCCGCTGAGGCATTGAGGCGTGGGCGCAGTGTGGCTATTTTAGATAAAGCCAACAAGGCTGGTAAAAAAATCCTTATTTCTGGTGGTGGAAGATGTAACTTTACCAATCTTTTTATTGAGCCTGAATCTTTCATTTCAAACAACCCTCATTTTTGTAAATCAGCTTTAACACGCTACACTCAGTGGGATTTTATCGCCTTATTGGAAAGCTATCATTTCCACTGGACAGAAAGATCCTTAGGTCAATTATTTTGTGATCAAAAATCTGGTGCAGTGCTTAGGGTGTTGTTAGATGAGTGTCAACAGGCTGATACTATTTTAGACTGCGAGGTTAATCAAGTGGCATTTGAATCAGCTTATACTCTACAAACCAATCAGGGTGATTTTCAAGCGCAGTCACTTGTTGTTGCTACTGGTGGACCTAGCATCCCTAAAATGGGTGCAACTGATTTCGGTGTGCAAATTGCTAAACAGTTCGGCCTTAAATCGTTACCATTTCAGCCAGCATTAGTGCCATTCACTTTTCATCAATATGATATTGATAAATACTTTAAAGATCTCTCTGGGCTTTCACTAGATGCAGTTGTTAGTTGTAACAATGCAAGTTTTAGAGAGGCTTTGTTAATTACTCATCGTGGTTTAAGTGGGCCAGCGATTTTACAAATATCGTCTTATTGGCACAAAGGTGATTACATTGAAATCAACCTTCTGCCCGATCTAGATGCAATCGAATTTCTACTTGATATGCAGCAAAAGCGCGGAAAAGCAGAGCTTAAAACCATTCTTGGTGAATTCTTTCCCAAGCGTTTGGCCGAGCGTTTTGCTAATACACTAAGTGCCAAAAAACTAGCAGACACAACGCTGGGTGAAATCAAACAACACGATCTTAAAGCCTTTGGCTATTGCTTAAATAATTGGATGCTATCACCCAGTGGCACCGAAGGTATGCGCACCGCTGAAGTGTGTACAGGCGGTGTTGAAACCAACGAACTATCCTCTAAAACCATGGAATCAAACAAGCATCCTGGGCTGTATTTTATTGGTGAAACAGTTGATGTTACCGGCTGGCTTGGTGGCTATAACTTCCAATGGGCTTGGTCGTCTGGCTGGGCAGCAGGACAAGTGGTTTAATTTAAAAAACATCTATATCCTTATTATCTGTGTATGATTACCAGTGTGATAATAAGCGAGCAAAAATGATTAAATTTGGTGAAAAAGTTAGCGGCTACGACGTCCTTGTTTTTAACGAACGAGAAGTTAGAGCAGCGGCTGGTATTGTCTTTTTGTTTGCCTTTATGGCATTCATGAATGGCTTTTTAACCGGCAATAACGAACCAACCAAACTCATGGTATCAGTATTTTTGTTTGATTTTTTTATTCGTATCTTTATCAATCCTAAATATTCACCCTCGATGATCATTGGGCGCTGGATGGTAAACAACCAAAAACCAGAATACACCGACGCCGCACCCAAAAAATGGGCTTGGAGTTTGGGCTTTATCTTAGCAGCGACGTTATTTTATCTAGTGGTTTTAAATGATATCCGTGGTCCAATTAATATTTTGACTTGTGCTTTATGTTTAGGCTTGTTATTTTTTGAAGCGGTATTTGGCATTTGTGTGGGCTGTAAGATTTACAACCAATTTCATCAGCAAAAAGCTACATATTGCCCGGGCGATGCTTGCGATTTAACAAGAGCCAGAGCGCCAATTCAGCAACTAAATACCATGCAAAAAGTCATTTTTACCGCAGCGATCGCCGGGCTATTTTATTTGACATTTGCAGATATTATTCAATTTTTAATCTTTGGAGAATAAAATGAAATACATACTAACTTTATTAACATTAATCTCAGTCACGCTAACAGCTCAAGCCGCGCTTGAGGTACAAAAAGTGGCTAACAACGTTTATGCTTTGGTGGGTGAAACCACGCAAAGATCGGTAACGAATTTTGGTAATAATTCAACCCACGGCGTGATTATTACTAACGAAGGTGTAGTGCTGATAGATTCTGGTGCGAGCTATTTGGGCGCCCAAGAAATTCATCAAACCATTCAAACGCTCACAGATAAACCCATTAAGATCGTTATTAATACTGGCGGGCAAGATCATCGCTGGCTCGGTAATGAGTATTTTCAAAAGCTAGGTGCTAGAATTGTCGCCTCAACCAAAGCCCAAGCCGATCAAAAAGCCAGAGCGGACTACCACCTAACAAGACTCGGTGGTCTAATTAAACAAAGCTTAGAAGGTACCAATCCAGTGGTTGCAACTGAAGTGTTTGAAACACAAAAAAACATCGAGCTCGGCAACGTCAAATTAGAGCTGTATTATTTTGGCTCAGCACATACAGCAGGCGACATCTTTATTTACATGCCAAGTGAGCAAATCATGTTCACCGGCGATATCGTTTTTAACGACAGAATGCTAGGCATTGGTCCTGCTAGAAATTCTCAAAGCTGGGTCAATGTCTTTGACAAAATGGCCAACTTCAAGCCAAAGCATATTGTGCCTGGCCATGGTCATGTGTCTGATTTACCAACGGCGACCAAAAACACCCAAAGCTATCTAAAGTTTTTAATACACGAAGTTGCCAAAATCTTAGATTTTGATGGCGATATGTTGCAAGCCAGTAAAATAGATCAATCAGACTTTCACTTTTTAAGTGGGTATGAATCAATCGCTGGCAAAAATGCACAGTGGGTATTTGAACAAATGGAATTTGATTATTAATCAAAAAGGATAACAATGAAAAAAATTAGAATATTATTTGCCCTTTCTTGGACGCTAATCGCCCTAGGTGCGGTTGCCGTTTTTGAGTTTGGCGATGACAACACTCAAGATAAAGAGGTTGTTAAAGAAAAAACAGTACAAGAATGTGAAATCCCTGCCTTTGCAAAAGCCATCGGCCATGAAGAGCTCTGGCTTAAGCATAATGGCTGCCCACCAACCAAAGAGCAAGAAAAATCCAGAAAAGAGTAGTATTTGCCATCCATTCTCATTATTTGCTAAATTTTAGAAAATAACTACTCCAAAACAAAAAAACCCAATAAAAATGCCATTTTCACGGTAGTTTTATTGGGTATTTTGGTCTTAAAAGGCTTTTTAGCGCCTAATTTTCATTATTTCTTAAATTTTTAGAGGATATTGCAGGCCTCATCAAAGCTTAAACGCGGACTTCTTGGGAAAATCTTGCTACTGTCCCCCTGTCCAATGGCGCATAAAAATATTGATTTTGTTTTGCCATCTGCAAAGAATTCTTTATCCAGAGTGTCGCTATTAAAGCCACCCATAGGGCCACAATCAAGACCAACTGAGCGAGCAGCCATCATAAAATATGCACCTTGTAAGGTAGCATTCATTTCACCAGCAGATTTGATTTTTGCATCATTGCCAGCGTACCAGCTACGAGCATCAGCGTGGGGGAATAAGAATGGCAATTTTTCATAAAATTCAATATCATAGCTAATAATAGCGATAACAGGTGCAGCCATGGCTTTATCTACATTGCCTTCATCAAGATGAGCTTTAAGCTTTTGTTTGCCTGCGGCTGATTTGACGAAAGTAATACGAGCAGGTGAGTTGTTAGCGGCTGTTGGGCCATATTTCATTAACTCATAGATCTGGTTAATTTGCTCATTAGATACATCTGAGTCTAACCAACCATTGTGACTTCTAGCATTAATAAATAAAGTGTCTAAAGCATTTTGATCTAGCATTAAAATATCCTAAATTGGTTTATAAAATTATTATGTTAGATTATATATTTTTCGCCCCAACACTCTCAGACAAATTTAAAGACCATTTGAAAAAAGTGGGAATAGATTTTGAGTGTGATATTGATGAAAGTTTTGGCTCTGTTCAGGGAGAAATTATCTCGATTGCAGACGAGACTTCTGACGCTGTCTTAAATGAGTTGCAAGTTTTATATGATGAGCTGCAAGACGATTTAGAGCAAATACTCGAACAAGAGGGTGATGGACTACTAATGAATGCGGCTGGTATGGAGGTTAAACTCAAAGATGGATCAATTTGTACGCTTAGAGTTTCGCCTGAGATTGTTACGCGCATCCTAACTGTGTTAGAATTTGACGAATTACAAACGTTTATTGATAATATTGCAAGAAGTGTTGAAAACCCAGATGATGGGCATTTCTGTCACAACATAGACAAGGATTAAGATGAAAAAAATTACGATTATTGGTTCGGGTTTTGCGGGTTTAACTGCGGTTAAAACTCTTAGAAAACAAGACAAACAATGTGAGATTACATTAATCTCTCCCAAGGCAGAATTGGTATATATGCCTAGCTTAATCTGGGTGCCATCAGGCGCAGCTAGTAAGAAAGACATTGTTGTGCCGTTAGAAAACTTTTTTAAACGCATGAATGTTCACCATGTGCCCAGTGAAGTAACGGGTTTGGAGAATGATGGCAGAACAGTAATTACGCCTATCGGGCTATTTGAGAACGATGCACTGATTATCGCCTCAGGTGGACGATTTATTAAAAAACTCCCTGGCATTGAGCATGCAATTACCCCTTGTGAAGGCTTAAGTGCTGCTGAGGCAATCCGAGATCGTATTAAATCAATGGATGGTGGTGATATCGCCATTGGATTTTCTGGCAATCCAAAAGAGCCAAGTGCAATGCGTGGTGGACCAATGTTTGAGTTTTTGTTTGGGCTTGATACTCAGCTGCGTTCTGAGGGGCGACGCGATAAATTTAACCTTACCTTTTTTACTCCTGCAGAAAAACCCGGTGCACGCCTAGGTAAAAAAGCAGTAAAGGGTTTATTGGGTGAGATGAAAAAACGCGGTATTGCCATGCATCTTGGTAATAAGATGAAAAAGTTTGAAGCCGATAAAGTGATTACTGAAGGTGGTGAGTTTGATGCAGATTTGATTTTATTCATGCCAGGTATGACAGGCAATACTTGGTTTGACAATACCGACCTTGCGCGTAGTGAAGGCGGCATGTTAAAGGCCAATCAATTTTGTGAAGTCGAAGGCGCTGATAAAATTTTTGTAGCAGGTGATTCGGGTTCGTATCCAGGCCCAGATTGGATGCCAAAACAAGCGCATATGGCTGACTTACAGGCCGAAGCCGCCGCCAAAAATCTACTCGATGGTTTAGATGGAAAACCAGCCAGCCACACTTTTAAAATTGAGCTAATGTGTATTGTTGATTCAAACAACAAAGGTATTTTTGTATCGCGCACTATGAAAGGCGGACTAATGCTGCCGAGTTGTCGTTTAATGCATTGGGCTAAGCAAATTTTTGGTTGGTGGTATCTCAGAGGTTATCGATAAATCATGAGCGATTGTTTATTTTGTAAGATTATTGCTGGTGATATTCCAGCCGACAAACTCTATGAAGATGACGATGTTCTTGCGTTTCATGATATCGGTGCGCAAGCGCCACATCATTTTTTAGTTATTCCTAAGAAGCATATTGCCACACTTAATGATGCAGATGATGCAACGCTAGTTGGTAAGTTAACTTTGACCGCTTCCAACATTGCTAAAGAATTAGGCTTTGCCGATGATGGCTATCGAGTGGTAATGAATTGTAATGAAGATGGTGGGCAAACTGTATATCACATTCATTTGCATTGTTTGGGCGGTAGAAATCTTAGCTGGCCACCAGGTTAATGGAGGAAAGCAAGGCTTTCCTTTGTTAACGTCTTATTAAAAGACCTTACTTTTTTAGATAATATTTTTTATCAAAAAAAGGTTAAAATTCTCAGCTTAAATTTACCTTATTCTTAAGATTATTATGAGCAACGAATTCCTAGATAGGCATATTGGCCCAAGCGCACAAGAGATCACTTCTATGCTGGAGAGTATCAACTGTAAAACGGTTGATGAGGTTGTATCAAAAACTGTACCAGATTCGATTTTATTTGGCAATCGTATGGATGTTGAAGAAGGTTTGACTGAGCGTGATAGTTTAGAGTTAGCAGCAAAACTTGCAAATGAAAATGTGTTGGCTACAAACTTTATTGGTCAAGGCTACTACGGCACTTTAATGCCAACAGTTATTCAGCGCAATATTTTAGAAAACCCAGGTTGGTATACGGCCTATACACCATATCAAGCTGAGATTTCTCAGGGTCGTTTGGAGATGTTGTTAACATTCCAGCAAATGATTATCGACCTGACTGGTATGGATATTTCTAACGCTTCACTACTCGATGAGCCAACAGCTGCAGCAGAAGCAATGATGATGGCTAAGCGCGCCAACAAAAAGAATAAATCCAATCGCTTCTTGGTGGATAAAAACACGCACCCGCAGACTATCACTATTTTACAAACACGTGCTAAACCAATTGGTATTGAGCTGGTGATTGAAGATATTAATAATAATAATTTTTCTGATTGTTTTGCTGTACTCATGCAGTCACCAGGCACAAACGGCGAGGTTCGTGATTTAACACAAGATATTTCCAAAGCAAAAGAAGCCGGTGTGTTAAGTATTGTCGCTTGTGATATTTTGGCTTTAACACTGATTAAAACCCCCGCTGAAATGGGTGCTGATATTGCCATTGGTAACTCTCAACGCTTTGGTGTGCCGATGGGTTTTGGTGGTCCACATGCAGCATTTTTAGCCACACGTGATGAATTTAAACGCATGGTTCCAGGGCGTATTATCGGTGTTTCTAAAGATGTACACGGTAACCCGGCAATGCGCATGTCGTTGCAAACACGAGAGCAACACATTAGACGTGATAAGGCCACTAGTAACATCTGTACGGCTCAAGTATTGTTGGCAGTGTTAGCGGCAGCTTATGGCATTTACCATGGCGCTAAAGGCTTGAAAAAAATTGCCAGTAAAGTACATGCTAAAGCCAGTGGTTTGGCTACAAGCTTAACGAGTGCAGGCTTTGAATTAGCGAGTGAGCAATTTTTTGATACAATTACAATCAATACAACCGATGCTCAGGCTTTGTTTGCTAAAGCACAAGCGCAAAATATTAACTTGCGTTTGTTGAGTGATAATCAGCTCACCATTGCTGTTGATGAAACCACAACAACGCAAGATTTGTCTGAATTATTGGCAATCTTTTCTGTTGATGCTTTAACTGAGTCTGAGTCTAGTTTGGCAACAGATATGTTGCGTTCATCAGGTTATTTGACGCACCCAGTATTCAGTCATTATCATTCTGAAACTGAGATGATGCGTTACTTAAAGCGTCTAGAAAACAAAGACATTGCACTTAATCATTCAATGATAGCCCTAGGCTCTTGTACGATGAAGCTTAATGCAGCTACGCAGATGTACCCGATTAGCTTGCCAGGATTTTCTTCATTACATCCATATGCGCCGGTCGATCAAACAAAAGGTTACCAACAATTGTTTAAAGATCTAGAATATTCACTGTGTGAAGTAACTGGCTACGATGCGGTATCGCTACAGCCAAACGCTGGCTCTCAAGGTGAGTTTGCAGGGCTTCTAGCTATTCACTCTTATCATGAGTCTCGCGGCGATTTTGATCGAAACATTTGCCTTATCCCATCATCGGCACATGGTACTAATCCTGCAAGTGCGGTAATGGCCGGCATGAAAGTGGTGATTGTTAAATGCGATGAATCTGGCAATATTGATATTGATGATTTAAAAGCTAAAGCAGAAAAACACACCGATAAGCTCTCGGCAATCATGGTGACATATCCATCAACTCACGGTGTATTTGAAGTTGAAATTAAGCAGGTTTGTGATATTATTCATCAGCACGGTGGCCAAGTTTATTTGGATGGCGCCAACCTAAATGCGATGGTGGGTATCACGCGCATGGGTGAGTTTGGCGCTGATGTGTCACACATCAACTTGCACAAAACTTTTGCCATTCCACATGGTGGTGGTGGCCCAGGTATGGGACCTATTGGTGTTAAAGCACATTTGGCAGAATTCTTGCCGGGTGATCCATTGATCAAAGATTCAAATGCAGTGTCAGCAGCAATGTACGGCTCTGCTTCAATTTTGCCAATTTCATGGTCGTACATTAAATTGTTAGGTAAATACGGCATGCAGCGCTCAACAGAGGTTGCCATTGTTAGTGCTAATTATATGGCTAATGAATTGAAAGAATTTTTCCCAATCTTATATCAAGGCGATCAAGGTTTTGTTGCACATGAATGCATTGTTGATATTCGTCCACTTAAAGAACAAAGCGGTATTTCTGAAGAAGACATTGCTAAGCGTTTGATGGATTACGGTTTTCATTCACCAACCATGTCGTTCCCGGTGGCAGGCACATTAATGATTGAGCCAACTGAGAGTGAGTCAAAGCATGAAATTGACCGTTTCATCACAGCAATGGCAAGTATTCATAATGAGATTCAAAAAGTAATTGAAGGTACTTGGGATAAAGACAATAACCCACTGAAAAATGCACCACACACAGCACTTGAAATGGCTGGAGAGTGGGGTTATCCATACTCAAGAGAAGCCGCGTTATACCCAGTTGAATCGTTAAAACACAGCAAGTATTTCCCGCCAGTTAAACGCATTGATAATGTCTATGGTGATCGCAATTTATTTTGCTCGTGTATTACAACTGAAGAGTTTGAATAATTTAATCTTTCTGGGTTGAAAGTTGCATTAAAATAAGTCAAAACTTTTTGATAAAAGTTGAGTTATTTCCAGGGGGAGAATGAGCCAAATTGGCCTTGAGCAGCAAAGCGTAGCAGAGTTTTCAGAACGCGCGTATCTTGATTATTCAATGTACGTTATTCTTGACCGTGCACTGCCTTTTGTCGGCGATGGCCTCAAACCTGTACAACGACGCATCATCTATGCGATGAGCGAATTAGGCCTCAAATCCACCGCTAAATTCAAAAAATCAGCCCGTACCGTGGGTGATGTTTTAGGTAAATTTCATCCGCATGGTGACAGTGCTTGTTACGAAGCCATGGTACTCATGGCTCAGCCATTTTCTTATCGCTATCCGTTTATTGACGGCCAAGGAAACTGGGGCGCACCCGATGACCCTAAATCATTCGCAGCCATGCGTTATACCGAGTCAAAGTTGTCTCGTTATGCTGATTTACTATTAAGTGAAATCAACCAAGGTACGGTTAATTGGACTGATAATTTTGACGGCTCATTACAAGAGCCTGAAAACCTCCCGGCGCAAGTACCAAACTTATTACTCAACGGCACTTCGGGTATCGCCGTGGGTATGGCTACTGATGTACCACCACACAATTTAACTGAAGTGGTTTCTGCCTGTATTCAATTGCTAGATAAGCCTTCGACTGATTTGGATGAAATCATGCAAATCATCCCAGCGCCAGATTACCCAACTTCTGCTCATATTGTATCGAATGAAGCAGATTTAAGACAGATTTATGAAACCGGTCATGGTTCTGTCAAGATGCGTGCCACCTACCAAAAAGAAGAGGGTGATATTATTATTGAAGCACTGCCTTTTCAAACGTCAGGCTCTAAAGTAATTACCCAAATTGCCGCACAAATGCGTGCTAAAAAACTTCCATTGGTTGATGATATCCGCGACGAGTCTGACCACGAAAACCCAACACGTATTGTCATTGTGCCACGCTCTAACCGTGTTGATGCCGATGCATTGATGCTGCATTTATTTGCAACAACCGATTTAGAAAAAAATTATCGCGTCAATATGAATGTGATTGGCCTTGATGGAAAGCCTCAAGTTAAACCACTCGTACCAATGCTTAAAGAGTGGCTAACCTATCGCATACAAGTGGTGACTAATCGTCTAAATTATCGTTTGGATAAAATTTTGGCGCGTTTACACATATTAGAAGGTTTGCTCATTGCCTTTTTAAATATCGATGAAGTCATTGTCATTATTCGCTCTGAGGATAAACCAAAACCGGTGCTAATGTCGCGCTTTAAGCTGAGCGAAACTCAGGCCGAGGCGATTTTAGAGTTAAAACTCCGCCATTTAGCTAAATTGGAAGAAATGAAAATTCAGGGTGAGCAAGAAGAGTTAGCTGCTGAAAAAGAAAAATTAGAGCTGTTGCTATCAAGTGACACGCGTTTAAAAACCTACATTAAAAAAGAGCTTAAAGCCATTGTTGAAGATTTTGGTGATGAGCGTCGTTGCCAAATCGTGTCAAATGTTAGCTCTGCCCAAGCCTTTAACGAAGACGACCTAACCCCAGCTGAAAATGTCACTATTGTACTGAGTGATAAAGGCTGGGTTCGTAGTGCTAAAGGCCATGATATTGATCCAACCACACTGAATTACAAATCAGGTGATAACTACTTAGTAAGTGTTAAAGGCCGTAGCAATAAGAGCGCTATTTTTATTGATTCTACAGGTCGATCTTACGCCTTAACTGCTAACTCTTTACCAAGCGCCAGAGGCCAAGGCGAGCCGTTAACAGGTAGACTAAGCCCGCCAGCTGAAGCTGAATTTATAGATGTGATCATGGGTGAGATGGATCAAAAAATTCTCTTATCTTCTGATGCAGGCTACGGCTTTATCTCTACCATTGGTGATTTAATTTCCAAAAAGAAAGCCGGTAAACACGCATTGTCTTTACCAGCTAACTCAAAAGTAATGCCAATAGTCGGTGTGGATGATCTTGAATCTCAGTTTGTTGCTGTGGTGACTAATCGTGGGCGTTTGTTGGTTTTCCCGATTTCCGAACTGCCGATTTTGTCCAAGGGTAAGGGTAATAAATTAATCCAAATTCCAAGCAAAGATATTAAAGAAAGACAAGAGTTTGTTGTTGGTATTTGTGTTTTATTAGACACGCAAAACCTTAAGGTTTACGCAGGAAAACGCCATCTCACTATCAAATTCCAAGATTTAACCAACTATGTGGGCAGTCGTGCTCGTCGTGGCAATGTATTACCTAAAGGTTATCAAAACGTTGCCTCTATTGAGTCGGTCGATTAAGCCTTACTCAACCACCTAGTAATTGAGGGTGTAATTAATCGCTATAAACCGGTATAATCATTGGTCTTTTTAACGATTTTTCCGAATTATGTTCGTCCTAAAAATTGTCACTGATTTTGCTTCTGCGCATTCGCTGAGAGATTATCCAGGTGATTGCTCACGTCTACACGGTCATAACTGGCAAGTTGAAGTATCAGTTGAATCTGAAGTGCTTAATGATTTAGGTATTGCAATCGATTTTCGTGAAATTAAAAAACAAACCAAATCTGTCGTTAAACGACTAGATCATCAATATTTGAATGAAATCCCCCCGTTTGATGAGCTTAATCCGACGGCTGAAAACATCGCCAAGTATTTTTTTGATGAAGTGGCGAAACTTATTAACAACTCAAATGTTCGCGTCAGCGAAGTGATCATTTGGGAAACCCCTAGAGCATCTGTTGCTTATTCGGAGCCAAAGCTATGAAATCATGTGACTTGCCTGACACGCAAAACAAAGTAGACACACGTCAAATTATCATCGATAAAGTAGGTATTAAAGATATCTCTCATCCAATTACTTTTGTTGGCAGAAATGGCATTAAAGTGCCAACTGTAGGCAACTTTACCATGACAGTAGCCTTGCCAGAAAATGTGAAAGGCACACACATGTCACGTTTTATTGAAATTTTAAATGACGGCCCTTGTGAGTTTACAACGACAAGCTTTGACAAAATTATTGATAAAGTTAGAGAAAGGCTAGAGTCTGATACTGCACATATCACCTTGAATTTTCCATTTTTTATAAAAAAAGCAGCCCCATCATCGGGTGTAGAATCTATGATGGACTACCAAGTAACACTATATGGTGAGCTAAACAAAGGCGAATCATCGGTAATGATGAAAGTGGTTGTGCCAGTCACTAGCTTGTGCCCTTGTTCAAAGAGTATTTCTAAATACGGCGCACACAACCAGCGCTCACACATCACCATCAAGGCTAGAGCTGTAAAAGGTAAAGAACTACACATTGAAGACTTGATTGATTTAGCTGAACAAAAAGCTTCTTGCGAGTTGTATGCTATCTTAAAGCGTGAAGACGAAAAAGTAGTGACTGAAAGAGCGTATGATAACCCTGCTTTTGTTGAGGATTTAGTGAGAGATATTGCCGTGGGTTTAAACACCAATGAAAATATTGATTACTACCGTTTAGAATCTGAAAATTTTGAATCAATCCACAATCATTCAGCCTACGCATTAATTGAAAACCAAAAATAAACCGTGCAACATAATACTGACAATTTAAGAATTACTTCAAGCGCACCGATGATGGCGCCAAATATCTTAATGGAAAAATATCCATTAAGTACAAAAGGTTCGTCTGGTATTTTTAAAACAAGACAAGCCATTAAAGATATCTTAGAAGGCCGAGACCAGCGTTTAATGGTGATTGTTGGCCCTTGTTCAATCCACGATTCAAAATCTGCTCGTGAGTACGCACAGCGACTCTCAGCACTAAAAACAGAATTAGAAGACGATTTGCTTATTGTTATGCGCGTGTATTTTGAAAAACCACGCACAACTATTGGCTGGAAAGGCTTAATCAACGACCCAGATTTAGATGAAAGCTTTGACATTGATAAAGGTCTTAAGATTGCCCGCCATTTACTCACTGATTTAGCTGACATGAATATGCCAGTTGCCGTTGAGTATCTTGATTTAATCACGCCACAATATATTTCAGACTTGATTTCTTGGGGTGCAATTGGCGCACGTACAACTGAGAGTCAATCTCACCGTGAATTGGCCTCAGCCTTGTCTTGCCCAGTTGGCTTCAAAAACGGCACCACGGGCTCGCTTAGTGTGGCGATTGACGCTATTAAATCAGCCAACAACCCACATCACTTGCTTTCGGTTAATAAAGAGGGTGGTGTGAGTCATTACACCTCGTCAGGTAATGAAACAGCGCATATTATTTTGCGTGGTGGTGCTGATGGGCCAAATTATGACAGAGAATGTATTAAGACAACTCGCGACAAATTAAGAGCAGAAGGTTTGTTGGCGAAAATTATGGTCGATTTTTCACATGCCAATTCTCAAAAGAAGTTTAAAAACCAACTACTAGTCGGCGATGAAATATCCAAACAAATTAGTGCCGGATCAGATGATATTTTTGGGGTAATGATCGAGTCCCACATCAACGAAGGTAATCAAGCTGTCGGCCCGCTAGATTCACTCAAATATGGCGTTAGTATTACCGACAGTTGTATTGGTTGGGATGATACCGAAACTCTACTAAAAACACTGGCTCAAGCGGTACAAAAAAGAAGCGCATAAGTCATTGATTTTTAATTAATTTTTTTAATCAATTTTTTTACCAAAAAACCCATTTTATTTCCACATTTTTGTTGTGTGAAAATACCACTTAGGGTACAATAAAAGCTAATTTAATTAAGCCTTTTTTTGTATGTCAGACGATACAATAAACACTGAGAATCCAGAAGCTTTCGAGCCTAATTTCCCTATAGTTACCATTGAAGACGAGATGCGCGATTCCTACTTGGAATACGCCATGAGTGTCATCGTTGGTCGTGCATTGCCTGATGTTCGAGACGGCCTAAAACCCGTTCATCGTCGTGTACTTTATGCAATGGATGTCTTGGGTAATGATTACAACAAATCTTACAAAAAATCAGCCCGTATTGTTGGTGACGTGATTGGTAAATATCACCCGCACGGTGATACTGCCGTATACGACACTATTGTCCGTATGGCTCAGCCATTTTCAATGCGTAATATCTTGGTCGATGGTCAGGGTAACTTCGGCTCGGTTGATGGCGACTCAGCAGCAGCGATGCGTTATACAGAAATACGTATGGCCAAGCTTTCTCATGAATTATTGCGCGATCTTGAAAAAGACACGGTTGATTTCATTGATAACTACGACGGTTCAGAGTCTGAGCCAAGCGTATTACCAACCCGCGTACCAAACTTACTAGCGAATGGTTCATCAGGTATTGCAGTTGGTATGGCAACCAACATCCCGCCACACAATTTAGGCGAAGTGATTGAGGCTTGTCTTAGAACGATCGATAACGAAAACATCACCGTTGATGAATTGTTAGAGGTTATGCCAGGGCCAGATTTCCCAACAGCCGGTATTATTAATGGTGCTAGCGGTATTCGTCAAGCTTATGAAACAGGCAAAGGTAAGATTTACCTACGTTCGGTTTCCCATGTCGAAGGCGAAGACAAACAAAGTATTGTTGTAACGGAACTGCCGTATCAAGTTAACAAGGCTAAGCTCATTGGCAAGATTGCAGAATTAGTAAAAGACAAAAAAGTAGATGGCATTACCGGCCTTAGAGATGAATCTGACAAAGACGGTATGCGCATGGTGATTGAGCTACGTCGTGGCGAAGTGCCAGAAGTCATGCTGAACAATCTTTATAAATTAACAGAGATGCAAACGGTTTTTGGTATCAACATGGTTGCCATTGATAAAGGCATGCCAAAACTCATGACCTTGAAAAACATCCTAGATGCGTTTATTGCGCATCGTCGTGATGTGGTTACCCGTCGCTCTATTTTCGATTTAAACAAAGCCAGAAACCGTGCTCACTTGCTAGAAGGCTTGTCAGTAGCATTACACAATATTGATGAAATTATCGAGTTGATTAAAGCAGCACCAAACCCAACCGAAGCAAAAGCCTCTTTAGTGGCTAAGACTTGGCAGGGTTCAGTGATTAAAGAGCTTATTGGCGATCGAGATATGGCAATGTTTAAGCCAGAAGATCTAGCGCCAGAGCTAGGCCTGCAAAAAAATGGCGATTATCAGCTTTCTATTCAGCAAGCGCAAGCGATTCTTGATTTAAAACTTCATCGTTTAACTGGCCTTGAAAAAGACAAGATTTTTGATGAATTTAACGAATTGTTAGAACGCATTAAATACTTGCTTGATATCTTGCAAAACCCTGACAGATTGATGCAAGTCATCCGTGACGAGCTAATTGAAATTCGTGATAACTTTGCCAATGATCGCATGACTGAAATTTTGGAGCATAAGATCGACCTAACTTTGGAAGACTTAATCGCCCAAGAAGACCGTGTAGTAACGTTATCACACGGTGGTTATGTTAAGGCACAATCACTGAGTGACTACCAAGCACAACGCCGTGGTGGTAAAGGTAAAGCCGCCACTAAGATGAAAGATGAAGATTTTGTTGACCAATTATTTGTGGCCAACTCTCACGATACAGTGTTATGTTTCTCATCCACGGGTAAGGTGCATTGGCTTAAGGTTTATGAGTTGCCGATGGCTTCTCGTACAGCACGTGGTAAGCCGATTATTAACTTACTACCATTGGAGAAAGATGAAGTTATTAACGCCATTCTGCCGGTTTCTGAATTTAATGACGAGCAGTTTGTATTTATGGTGACCAGTAGTGGTACTTGTAAAAAAACTTCACTTACCAATTTTGCCCGCCCAAGAAAAGGCGGTATTATTGCGATTGAGCTTAGAGATGGCGACAAACTGGTCGGCGTTGAAATTACTTCAGGTGAAGACGATATCATGCTGTTCTCAGCCAATGGTAAATCAATCCGATTTAAAGAAGCTGACGTACGAGCTGTAGGGCGAACGGCCATTGGTGTACGAGGCATTAGACTTGCAGATAAAGATGAAGTGGTTTCACTCATTGTGGCTGAGCCAGAAA
>Ga0209361_1000879_pt1 | contig 23744 bp, 21 predicted proteins | sample SaaInlV_200m_DNA_3_FD_184657 | JGI IMG/M metagenome (GOLD analysis project Ga0209361, IMG submission 184657) | Marine microbial communities from expanding oxygen minimum zones in the Saanich Inlet - SI037_S4LV_200m_DNA (SPAdes) (version 2) | ecosystem: Environmental > Aquatic > Marine >... | reverse complement strand
AGTTCACTGGGTTACAAACCCCCAACACCAGCAACCTTTATCCCACATACTTCACAACTTCAGCCTGCTGGTGTAACATAATCACTGGTACAACTATTGGGGGCAGGTCAATTCAACAGCGTCACCTTCATAAGCAGCAACTGTTTCATTGTAGTAATCTTCTACGGTTGGGAAGGTATCCACTAGGTCAAATACGGTTTCGGTTACTGCAGTGGTTAAAGCGCCATCGTCACCGATCTCGCCGAATCCCCATAAAACCATGCCTAACATGACTTCCATGCCTTCATTTCCGGAAATTTGCTCAGGAGTATAGGTTGTATATGCCTCAGCGTATGCATCCATATAATTGGCTTTAACATAAGCAACAATTCCAGCAACGTCGTTGGTCCATTCTGCTGTTAGCTTAGCCCAGAAATCATCTTGTTGTTCTTGGGTCCATGCATCAGCATCTGACCATTCGTGGTCTGAGCCAGCTTCGTAGATAGCAGCAGCCATGGCGTTATACTTATCAAACACATCACTTGTTGTTTGTGTTTGATAATCCTTCAAACCAAGGATGTCATAAGATGAAAGCGTGGTTGACCCAGCATAAGTTGGGTCTAGGAAAGTGTAATAGCTGAAAATGAGGTCATCAATTGTGACAGGCATTCCGTCGGAGAATTTCATTCCAACACGAAGCTTGGCAGTATACTTGGTAGTATCTGTCGTTTCATCGTATTCAACTTTTACGTCAGCAGGGCCTTTGTAAAGGTAGTCTGTTCCGTTATAACTTACTGTTTCACCTTCAATAGCATTGAAAATACAGACAAGAAAATTACTTCCCCCAATGCCAGAAGACCAACTAGTGTGAGGAAAATTTTGCTTGAATTCTCCACCTGTTTAAATGAAAGTTCAATTTCATCCCTCTTAAATAATCGTATTTCTTTTGGAAGTTTAAATGCACCGGAGACCATATACAATAATGGAAAGAATGCGATCACATAAGGGAAAACAATATAAAATTGATACATTCCCCCCACATTCAAAAAACCATTTCCAAAATGTAATAAAAACATCAGTCCAACTAATAATAAACTGTAATGACGAAATTTTTTAATTCCCTCCCCATTTAGCTCAACCTCATAATAATCTCCCCGATAAACTGTAATTTGCTTCTCCACCCCATTTTCGTCTTTTTGAGTGGCTATTTCATAATCATTCGCATATTTTCTGTTCATGATAGTTCCAATCTTCCCAAATTTAGTTTCTTACAGGTTGTTATTTTTAATCATTCAATAATTATTGGTCATAGATGGATGTTATTAGACTATTCGATTAAACGTATTTCAATCCGGTTCCCGTATTATATAGCAATACTTTCTCTTCAGATTCAATCCAGCCTTCATCTAGAAGATTCAAAATAGCAGCGAAGGTTGCTGCACCTTCTGGGGCAACAAATATTCCTTCTAGACTCGCGATATTCTTTTGTGCTTTCAATATTCTTTCATCTGAAACTGCAATTGCCTTGCCATTTGATTCATAAAGTGCTTTTAATATCATCCGGTCACCGAACGCTGAAGGAACCCTGAGTCCCGCAGCGATCGTATTTGCATTTTTCCAAAAAGAAGCAATATCAGCTTTATTGTTAAATGCCCTCACAATGGGTGCACAACCTTCAGATTGAACCGCAACCATCCTTGGCCTCTTTGAATCGATCCAGCCTATAGATTCTAATTCCTCAAAAGCCTTCCACATGCCAATCAACCCTGTTCCCCCACCTGTGGGATAGGCGATCACATCAGGCAATTCCCAATTAAAATCTTCTGCCACCTCAAAACCCATTGTCTTTTTTCCTTCTAATCGATAGGGTTCTTTTAGTGTGGACACATCAAACCAGCCATTTTCCCTTGCTGCCTCTCCAGCTAATTTTCCTGCATCTGAAATAATTCCATCGACCTTGTGCAAGTCTGCCCCAGTTATTTCAACTTCTTCGAGATTGACCCTCGGGGCATCCTTTGGCATAAAAACATGAGCCTTAAGCCCGGCTTTTGCCACATATGCGCTTAAAGCTCCACCAGCATTTCCTGCTGTTGGAATCACAAATTCTTTTACCCCTAATTCAATTCCTTTGGAGACCGCCATTGATAAACCACGCGCCTTGAAGGATCCTGTTGGCTGCCCAGATTCATCTTTAATATATAATTTTGAAAGCCCATATTTATCTCCCAGCCTAGTTGCCCTCAGAAATGGAGAATCCCCTTCCCCAAGAGTAATAATATTTGCCGTATCCCTCACAGGTAGTAATTCTCGCCATCGCCACATTCCACTGGGGCGATTAGCAATAACTTCTTTGGAAAGTTTTTCCCTGACAGCCGTTAAATCATAACGAGCCAACAACGGGGTATTACATTTTTTACAATATGTCTGTAAAAAATCGGCATCGAATTTATCACCGCAATGGGAACATTCCAAATGAGTAAGCGTTGACATAAATTCTCCTGCAAAGGTTATTAATCCAATTCTTTAACAAAGTGAATAAGTCGTATTATATTCCCCGATTATATGAAGTTCGATCTAGATTAGCAATAGAAGATCTCAATTGAATGAAACAAGTTAATTTTATCAAAGGAATATGGTTAATCATCCAAAGGAAAACATGAAGTATCACCCCCTATTTAGTTTCCTCCTTTTCGAAGACCCTTGGTTAGATCTTAATTTTTTTAAACATCCGATATTGAACGATTATTAGGATAAATGCCAATAACGCTTCAATAAGTAACAGCGCCAGAAATATATAATCCGAAATTGGCTGCCCATCCGTCGTAGCATAAACCAGGTAATATATTTCAGCGACCAAAGTCGCCACCAACGCAATCCCTATGTAAATACTAGAAATTTGGACTCGGTTAAATAACACACCCACCTCACCCAGCCGAAATCCATCCTTCTTTTTGGGCAGTTGAATAAATACCACAATAAAATACAGTATTGTTAACAATGTGGCAACGTATGCAATTGCGGTATAGCTTTCATACATGCCCTGGTTATTAATAAAACCAGCACCAACATGTAAAACAGAAAGAAATGCAATTAATAAAATTGAACTTCTTCTGAATTTTCTGTATTCAAGTTCCCCAATTGGTATATCTACATAATCCCCAGTATAGATGGAGGTATGTTTAATTCGCTTATTTCGCCTTTCATCAATTTGATCCACCCTTGCTTTCATATCTTCAATAGAATGTTTTGCACTCATCCTTTCTCCTACTGTATATTCTCAACTAGTGATTGATCCCGAAATATTTATGGGTTTTTAAACTCATAATATTTTCAAAAAGCAATAATATGTTTAATCTCTAGTGGGCCCCCGAAAAATGCCCACCTATTTATCCATTACCATTATCCAAATATTTGCCGCCGCCTAAAACTGACAAATGTCATCATTAGAAGGGTACAACTGGCATAATCCAATATATCAAATTCTGTCTATCAATTCCCAAAACATTTTTCATTCTAATTTATGCATCATTATCTCAATAAACCATTTACACATCCTTGAACATTTGTTCTATTTATGGTATACTTATATAAACTAGATGGGGAATAATATTCACAATAAATTATTTAGCCTAAAGATTCTCTCCTTGAAACCCCTATCGATCTACGTAGTCGGTAGGAAAAGGCTGGACCCAGCTTTTTGTAGGAATACATTTTATCTAAATAATCAACCTCGCTGTCCTCATTCGTAACAATTGAACCTTAATAAATAGAATGTGATTGTTACATTCTCATAAAAATAATCGAGGGCGATTCTGCCATTCCTTTGAATAAAAGAGCCCCTGTGCACAGGGGCTCCAATGATCGTGGGAAATGTGGATTGATCCACCATTTTCTGATGGGTATTTAAAACTACAATTATTCCAACACTGATTTTGCTATTTTTACAGCCTTACTAGCATCTTCGGCAAATCCATCTACGCCAATCCGCTCACTATATTCTGCTGTCACTGGTGCGCCTCCGATCATAACTTTGACCTTATCCCGGATACCTGCATCAATTAGCGCTTGAACAGTTGCTTCCATCTGAGGCATCGTAGTGGTTAGCAATGCTGACATTCCAATAATATCGACATCGCCCTCTTTGACCGCGTCTACAAAACTATCTGGTCCGACATCGGTACCAAGATCAATTACATCAAAACCTGCACCTTCTAGCATCATCCCTACTAAATTCTTTCCAATATCGTGTAAGTCCCCTTTCACTGTGCCAAGCACAACCCGTCCCTCGGATTCAACATCCGCTTCAATAAGTAAGGGTTTAATTAATTCTAACCCTGCCTGCATGGCTCTAGCAGCAATCAACATCTCAGGGACAAAAAATTCTCCCTCCTCAAATAATTGTCCAACTTCTTCCATTGGAGGAATTAAGGCTTCTTTAAGAATAGCCTCTGGTGAGACCTCGCCGTCGATCGCAGCTTGAACTTGGGTTCTTACAGCATCTAGATTTCCGGTCTTAACACCCTCATAAATTAGTTCAAATATTTCTTTCATTTATCACCTCAGTTATTCATTATTTCGCTAGCGCGCTTGGATGCTTCTACCATGGCATCAATATTTTCTAAGGGAGTACCTGGTACAATCGTGGCTCCCTCCGCCAAAAAATACCCACCTTTTTGGCCTAAAGTCGTAATGTAATCAACACATTCATCAATAATTTTTTCTACCGGACCATCTTTAATCATGGCAGGGTGAGGACCACCCCGCATTATTGTATTTCCAGAAAAAGTATCAGCTAATTTTTTTCTATCCGTAGGAAAACCAAAATGTTCTAGCACATCTATCTCAAGTTCATCATGAATTATATCTAACAAGTGGTCAATATTTCCACACATATGGAAAACCCTTGGACGATTCTGAACTTCCCAAACCTTTAGGTAATACGGAACGACAAATTCTTTGAACATTTTCGGGCTAATCATTTCACCCGTGTCGCATCCAGCCCACACCCAATGTCCAGGTTCCCGGCCGGTTAACTGATCGAAATAGTCAATTACCTGAAGATGGCTTTTTGTGGTTATTTCTAATAGTTTATGAATTCTATCTGGATCAAGCATCATCCACATAAATAAATTTGGACCGCAGATCCCAAAAGCAGAGGGGATCGGTCCACCTGGGTGATTCAGATCCACTTTTAAATCAATCTCCTCTCCATTCAGACGAATATCATAATCCCCGATCATTTCTTTCATTTTTTTAAAATATTCTATTCTTAACGCATTAACTCCAGTATCAGGAGAAGGAACAACGAGATCATCGATTTCTTCAACATCATTAATTAAATGGATTGATTTTGGCATATCGTCGCCATTCCATTTAATTTCCATCGGAAATTCTACGCCGCGAAGCGCACCAAAATTAGGCTCAATTACAAGGCTATCTAAATTTAACGGAAAATCATCTCGCACATTTTCCATCCGCCATTTCTGATTCAATACCAGACAATCCATTTGCTCCTGGGGGCCTTTGATCATTTGACTAAATCTATTCCCACTCCCCACCAACATCCCGTCCATATAATATCCCGCATAAACTGGCACTCGATCAGTCTTTTCAAACCTTTTTGTTTTTTCAAAACGATCTATGCGCTGAGGATTACTTTCAATTACATCTTCAGGGAGTACAATGTCAATTCGTTTTTTCATAAGAGTTCTCTTTATTAATTTTGCCAACCAAATTTATATCCGGTTTCATAAAGAGCGAGGATATTTTCGATCGACGTATTTGGTTGAATGTTGTGGCAAGGAGCAATAATATACCCCCCTCCTTCCCCTAGAATTTTAATATTCCCTTCAACTTCAATTTGAACATCTTCAACCGATCCAAATGGAAGTGTGTGCTGATTATCCACCCCACCGTGGAAAATAATTTGGTTTCCAAATTCTTGTTTCAAACCTTCACGATCCATATCTTTTAATCGCCATTGAATTGGATTTAGGATGTCAATACCTGTCTCAATCAAATCAGGAAGTATTTTCTTGATACTGCCATCGTCATGGTGAAACACATATGCACCATTCTCATGGGCAAGATCCATCATCTCTTTCATTCCTGGCAGTAAAAACTCTTGAATATGCGCAGGAGAGTATAGCAGACCTTTTTGAGAACCAAGATCTTCATTCACATAAGTAATAAGAAGTTTATTTTCCCTCTCAGGAATCTGCTCATACATTCTTTTGGAATTTTCCTTTGCTAATCCAAATAATTTACCCAATATATAATGAACAATATCTGGGTTAAGCACCATATCCAAAAATGCTTTTTCATCTCCCCTTAAATATTTATAGAATAAAAAGGGTTCAGAACCACCAGCTCTAAGTGGATAATCTTCATATCCCTTTACTTGTTCTGCAATTGTGGAATAATCCCACCAATCTGCGTCTGGCCATTGATAACCTTTTTCAATTTCTTCAACACTAGTAAAGTCTGCTAAGGGATTATGACTGCATTCTATATAAGATCCATCTGCATACTCAATGATTTTATACTGACAACCAAAGGGATCACTGCCTAAGGGAACTTCGGGACCCACATATCTATTTTCTAACCTGACAACGAAATCTATATGTAATTGTTTAAAGACTTCCCTTTCCAATACCTTGCTTTCAGGTACAGCTAGGCTGTCGTTAGATTTTTGGAATCGGGACAATCCCAAATCTTTTACGATCTCATCCTCCTCTTTATCACTCAAGCCAAAATGCTTGATCAGTTTTGCAGAAACTTCTGGGGTACCCCAATAATCCATTGGCAGTCGATCTGTTTTCCGACGCTCTAGAATAGCTAACCAGCGTTCTTTTGGAGTCATTGTCTCTTTAGGCATACTTTAATCCTATTATCAAATTCACGAACTACTCGGCTAGCTTATTAATCTGTCCACCAGGAAATCTTCAAACGCTTCTTGATCTTTCCATTCCGTTGCACAATTTATCACCTTGGCGGAATCATCAATCCTTGTATATCCATCAGCAGTTACTCTTAGCCCCAGTTTTTCCATTTTTAACCACTCTTCAGAAAATGCAAGGTACACAGCGACCGTATCAAACAATATCGAGCTTTCTTCCTCGGTATCCAGATCTTTATAAAAATCTGCTAATTCGTCTGATTTTTTCCAAATGCGATAATTTTCGATTAATGCCTGTATTAGTGGATCTTCACAATCACGTACCTTATGATATTTATCACCCGAAAGTTTAATCACTGAGCAGGTGTCAGTTGGAGTCACGGTCATATCCCAAGGGGCAGTGAAAACTTTTTGAGCCGAATATGGAAAGTTTCCAATATTAAATGTGGAAATCGGGCCCGGCCTACCCATATACCCTTTGCGAATGCTTCCAAACATTCCCACAAACCGAGCTTTCTCTGCGATTTCTGGCTCCCTGTTTAATGCCGCTGCAATATTAGGCAACGGGCCAAGGCATAATAATGTCATTTCTTCGGGATAATCCATAATCGTATCCACAATTGCCCCCACCCCATCCGTATGCACTTTTCCTGGATATTTATCTAGATCATAATCTTCCACCCAAGGGGATTGAGGAAGTTTTATATATTCTAAAGGAATCCCAACGCCCACCTCTATATCAGTTCGCCCAGCAAGCTCTAAAGTTTTTGCAATCAATTTTGTGCGAGTATATGTATCACCAGTGCCCGAAACAATGAGCTTAATATCGAATTCAGGGGACTTCAAAAGCATGATTAAAGCCCACATATCATCCATATCGCTGCCGATATCTGTTTCAACAATTACAGGGATTTTTTTTGTTACACTATCCGATAATGACGTCATAAAAACAATCTCCTTTAAAAAGAAAAGCAAATTATATAAATAACAAAATTATTCATATAAATAAATGAATTTTTATCCCTTTACCCCTGTGCCACTGATTCCTTCAATATAATAGCGTTGGAATGGCATAATGATGAGAATGGGGATAATAGCTGCGATTAATGCACCCGCCATTAGCTCATTCCACAGTGTTCGATATTCTCCCTGAGCAGTAGCCACCGCCATCTGGACCACCTGCATTTTTGGTGTTGGGGCTACGAGCAAGGGCCAGAAGAATGATCCCCATTGACCTACAAATAATAATAGTGAAGCGCTCAGAATAACGGGTTTTGAATTTGGGAGCACAATGCTTAAAAATATTCTAAACCATGAAGCCCCGTCCACGCGGGCAGCCTCTAACAATTCCTTGGGAAAACCCTTGAAGAATTGTGTAAACAAGAATATCGCCATTCCATGAGCCAAACTAGGTACGATCAAACCGGTGTAAGAATTCAGCCAACCTAACCTGCGAACCAACATATAGGAGGGAATAGCAATAATATCGGTTGGGATCATAAAGGTGATCACAACAATTGCAAAGATGAAATTTTTTCCCTTAAAATCAAAACTTCCAAAAGCAAACCCTGCTAATGCACTAATTATTCCGCCAAAAAACACGGAGGAAAAAGCGAGGATCAATGAGTTTTTAATTGCATTTCCCATCCCTCTGTCAAACAAATTTTGATATGCTTCCCAGGTAAAGTCGTTGGGCAAGAGGGCTTTAAATTGAAATGGATACGTATATTCAAAGACCTTATTTAATGGGGTAAAAGATGCAGCAACCGCCCACATTAAGGGGAGCAAAGTGATGACCGCTAAAAACATTAAAATTACATAAACAACCGTTCGGTTAAGGACCAACCCAAAAAATTTCTTATTTCTAAGGGATTTGTATTTGGTTTGATCTGACTCTAAGTCTTTATTTTTACTGAATGCCATATTTTGATCCTTAAACTCAACTAACCTTAATCATCTGTACGCAAAGCTAGAAATTGCAATCCGAGAACTATCGCAACAATTAAAATCACTACAATCAACATAGCCGAAGAACCACCTAAATCTCCATATACCATGCCTCGACGATAGGTTTCATACATGATCAAATTGGTGGAAAGTTGAGGTCCTCCCTTTGTGATCAGCCAAATTGGGGCGAATAATATCAAATTCAAGATTGTATCTGTCACCAATACAAATGCAAAAACCCTTTTTAAGAGGGGTAATGTGATTTTGAAAAAACTTTGCCAAGAACTTGCCCCATCTATCTTCGCAGCTTCTAATACTGCAACAGGAATTTCTTGTAATCCTGCAAGAAAGAAGATCATCATATAAGGAATTCCTTTCCAGGCAGTCACGATCACGATTGACCATAAAGCTTGTTCTTTTACCAGGAAAAATTCTTGCCGAGGGATCCCAACAAGAGCAAGAAGGCCGTTCAAAACTCCAGCGTTATAGTCCATCATTGTTTTCCAAAGCGTTGTACTAACCACGGGAGAAACAGCAATCGGGATCATCACAATACTTCGGAATAAAGAAATTCCACGAGCACGGGAATTTAGAATCACCGCTACAACAAGTGCCAAAAAAACTTGAATTGGGATATTAATCAAGTTAAAAACAAATGTTACTTTTAATGATTTCCAAAATATTTGATCTGAGAGAACGCGGGTAAAGTTTGCAAATCCAACAAACTCTCGAGCATCAGCGGTTAAGTTGTTTGTATAAAAACTTTCGATGACGGTGGAAATCATGGGGTAAATCCGAAACACTAGCAATAATGCTAACGCCGGAAGCAATAATAAATAAGGGGCAAGATTTTTCTGTTTAATTTTCATGTATTTTCGCCTTACATTTAAATAAGAACTAAATAGCGAGGAGGCGTTTTTGAAGACGCCTCCTCGCATAAAAACTCAAACAAAATCAGTTTTACGGAGCATACTTTGCAAGTTCACTTTCAATACGAAGGGCAATGAGATCAAGGGCTTCTTGAGCATCAGCACCATTTCGGATATCAGCAAATGCAGTTTCAATAAGTGTTGTGTATTCAAGGTAACCAACAACTGGGGGACGAATGATTGGATTTGAATCCAATTCACCAATTGCAACCTGAATAAAGTTCCATGGAGCTTCAGAGTAAATTTCTGCAGTTCCGATCCATTCGTTTACACTCTGTTGAGCTGATAGTGCCGAGCGAACATGGGAGAACCATGCTTTTCCACCAGTTTCAGTTGTAAACCAATGTACGAAAGCTTTAGCAGCTTCTTCTTTCTCTGTATTTGCGTTCACACCGAGGTGCCATCCACTTGTGGGGGTTACAACTTCACCATCTTCAAAGTAAGGATGTAAGGAAATGCCATAATCGAAACCAAAATCAGCTGATCCAGCTGCAAGAGCGTTTACTTGCCAAGGTCCTGCGAGCATCATTGCCATATTTCCTGATCGGAATAGCTCTGCTGTGCTGATCGCACCTTTTGGAGCAACGCCTAATTCGTTGAACAGGCTTCCGTACCAGCTAAATGCTTCTACCCAACTTTCGCTATTGATAATGCCATCTACAGTTAATCCATCATCACTAATTGATTGGCAACAGTCTAATGAAAGGGGCAATGGTTGTAATTGATAGAATAGTTCAATTTGCTCAAAGTTGAATCCCCAAACCTCTGGGATGCCATCGCCATCTTCATCAATGGTCAATTTTTGGGCAGCCTCAGTAATTTGTTCCCAAGTCCAGCGTTCGTCTTGTGCCGGAGGGGTAATCCCTGCAGCAGCAAACATATCCGCATTATAGTAAAGGTTTTGGGTTGAAGTATGGATTGGTGCAGATAAGAATTCACCACCAAAGGATCCGATTTCTACAGCGGCAGGATAATAATTTGCCATTTCTTCATCTGTAAAAACGTCATCAAGTGGTAACAATAATCCGCGAGTACCATAGCCGGTGGTTAAAGGAGCGTTGACCAAAAATACATCGGGGTCAGATGCACCACCTCCAACTCTAACTTGGATAGCCTCATACATTTGGTTGATTGTTGTCGCTTCCATTTCAACTGTAATATGTGGATATTCTTTGTAGAATTCTTCAAGGAACCCGGAATCGGCCACTGGCCAATTGCTGACCATTAACCAAGTAATCGTTACATCTTCTGGCATTGCGGGTTCTTCATCGGCAGCATCATTAGTGTTCATATTTTCATTGTTCGCATCATTGGTATTTTGCGCAACAACATCATTGTTATTATTTTCATTGCCACCACAGGCACTAAGAACTAATGCACTGATCATGAGCAATAAGAAAATTCTTCCAATCATTTTTTTAGTAGACTTGCTCTTCATGTAATCCTCCATTTAAATTAGTATTACTTTGGTTTCAACTAAATTATTTTTTTTGGCATTATATTTTAATCTTTCTTCCACCTCCATTTATTTTTAATTCTCTCGATTTCTAATTATTTAGTCGTATTTGTATTCTTTTTGGCTATAATAAACAATCGTTTGCGCAAACGATTGCTAAATATTTGGGTAATATTTTCTCGATATTATCATACTTTTCTGGTATTTCAAGTGATTTAGTGATATTTTTGTTGATTTTTCCGGATGATATGGTATGATTATATACTAAAATAAATTAATTAGCAATCGTTTGCGCATTCACCAGATGGAATTGGTTTCAGGTTAAAATTATTTTTCGAATGTTGACAAATTATCGGGAAACAGCTCCAATTCGTTTTTCAACAGGTAAATTTAATGAAATCTAAGAATATTACAATTCAAGATGTGGCAAATCTGGCAAAAGTCTCCACGACCACTGTATCCCACGTCATAAATGAAACCCGCCCTGTTAGCAAAGATCTCCGCGACCGGGTAAATTCAGCAATAGTTGAGTTGGGTTACAGACCTAACATCTTAGCCCGCGGATTAAGAAGAAACGAAACGACCATGATCGGGTTGATCGTGCCCAACAATGCCAATCCCTTTTATGCTGAAGTTTCCAAAGGCGTAGAATCGGTTTGCTTTGAAAAAGGCTATAACGTTATTTTATGCAACTCTGATCGGGATATAGAAAAGGAAGTTCGTTATACAGATCTGCTCACAGAAAAAAGAGTAGACGGCATTTTATTTGTCGGAGCTTGGATTGGCGAAAACACCAGCCATTTAGAAAATACGTCTAAGCAAAATATTCCGATCGTCGTCGTCGACCGTTTTGTGCCCAACTTGGATATCGATCTCGTTGTTACTGATAATGTTCTGGGAGGCTGGCTAGCCACCTCCCATCTTTATGGATTGGGGCATAAACGAATTGCATGCATTGCAGGTACCCCGCAATTTACACCGAACGCTGAAAGAATCCAAGGTTATGAAAAGGCTTTGGATGAAGCAAATATTTCAATAAATCCAGATCTAATAATCAGGTCAAATTTTCAGTTTGAAGGCGGATATAAAGCAGCACAGCAACTACTATCCCAAGAGGACCGCCCTACCGCAATTTTTGCCTGTAACGACTTAATGGCAATTGGGGCCATGCGAGCTGCAATTGATTTAGGGTATAGCATTCCAGAAGACTTATCCATAATTGGATACGATGATGTACAGATGACAAAATATACAAACCCACAGCTAACAACTATTTCCCAACCCATGTTTGAAATGGGAAATCGTGCTGCAGAAATGCTCATAGAGCGCATTCACGAATCAGAAATCCCCCAACGAAAGAAAATATTAGAACCCAATCTCGTTGTCCGCGGAACCACAGCCAAATATACCGGAGCACTATAAATGAAATTTGGCGTTTCCGTCTCCACCTTCCCCACTAATTTTGGTCCGATATTATTCCCGGGTGATTTAGATAGAAATATTAAAACTATCGCCGATTTAGGCTATCAAGAAATTGACTTATTCATCAAATATGCCGGTGAACCCGGACTTCAAGAAACTCTAGAAATAATTAAACAAACTGGAATTTCTATTGGAATCATCGCGGCAGTCTCAGCTTTTGTCGATGATGGTTTGTTCCTTTCATCTCCAGACAAGAATGTTCGCAATGAACTAATCACCCGGATGAAAGATCAAATTAGTCTAGCCTCCGAAGTGGGTGCAAATGTACCGGTTGGGACGATACGGGGCAGCGAAGGTGGGGAAGATCGCGAAAAATGGCTGGCAGAAAGCCTAAATATTTTAAATGATCATGCGATCGATAATGATGTGAAAATATTATTGGAACCCGTAAATAGATACGAGTCCCAATTAATCAATTCTGTTCCAGATGCAATAACCTTCATTGATAAATACGATCTCCCGAAATTTGATCTACTTGTGGATGTATTCCATATGAATATTGAAGATAAAAGCATCCTAGAATCCCTAAAAAAAGCGAGGGGAAGAATTGGTCATGTCCATTTCGCAGACAGCAATCGCCTAGTACCTGGCATGGGCCACCTAGACTGGGATGGCATTTTTTCTACATTATTTGAAATTGGGTATGACTCGATATGCTCCATCGAAGCAATTCCAGGTAACAACCCTGAAAAAGATGCCGAATTTGCCTATGGATACTTGGTCGAAAAATTTAATTCAAATACTTTGCCGAGGGATTAAAGTCCTTTGGTTCATTTTATTTTGGAGGAATAGCAGAAATGATTGTAGCAATAGGAAATGACCCCCCTGGTTTTGAACATAAACTTCATTTAGTTGAGATGCTAAAAGCCAAAGGTTTTGAAATTGTTGATCTTGGTTGCCATTCCACTGAACCCGCAGACTATCCAGATTATGCAAAACTCGTGGGCGATGGGGTTGCATCAGGCCAATATGATCGGGGCATATTGATTTGCGGCACTGGCCAGGGGATGAACATAGCAGCAAATAAAATCAACAAGGTTAGAGCAGCCTTATGTTTCGATGTCTTGCCCGCAATTATGAGCAGAGATCATAACGATTCAAATGTACTTTGCATGGGTGCTTGGACCATCACAAAAGAACATGCTGAAAGGGTTTCCCTGAGTTGGCTTGGCGGGCGCTTTAGCGGAGGAGTTCATTCTAAGAGACTCGATAAAATTACATCTCTTGAAAATGAAAATTAAAACAATATTGGAGTTTTATGAATGAAGGTAAGTAAAGAGCAAATAAATACTATTCGATTTTTAACAGCCGATGCAGTTCAAAATGCATCCTCCGGACATCCTGGCACAACATTTGGTATTGCACCAATGACTGTTGCCCTTTGGAATAATTTTCTTAACCATAGCCCCTCACAGCCCAATTGGGTTGATCGAGATCGTTTTGTACTGTCTAGCGGTCATTCTTCCGCAATGCTTTATTCTCTATTGCATCTCACCGGCTACGATCTATCCTTAGAGGACATTAAAAATTTCCGTCAATTAGATAGCCGAACACCCGGGCACCCCGAAGTTGATCATGTTCCCGGAGTTGAAACAACTACTGGACCCCTTGGGCAAGGTTTTTCGAATGCAGTGGGGATGGCAATGGCCGAAGCCCATTTAGCGGCAAAATTTAACAAACCAGATATGCCAAAAATTGTAAATCATTTCACCTATGTCGTTACCTCCGATGGCGATCTTATGGAAGGGGTCTCGGCAGAAGCCGCGTCCCTTGCTGGACACCTTGGTCTGGGAAAGTTAATCTGCCTCTACGATGATAATAATATTACTATTGAAGGAAATACCAGTTTAGCGTTTTCTGAAGATCTCCTGAAGCGTTTTGAAGCTTATGGATGGCATGTCCAGAAAGTTGATGATGGAAATGATACTAATGCAATTTCTTCTGCCATTCAAACCGCTAAGGATGAAGGCCAGCGCCCATCAATTATTGCTGTTCAAACAATCATTGGCTTTGGCACGCCCACTAAACAAGGAAAGTCTATTGCACATGCAGGCCCATTGGGAGAAGATGAAATTGAATCGGCAAAGAAAACCCTTGGTTGGCCCCATTCTGAGCAATTTTATATCCCAGAGGATGTACTGATTGAATTTCGCCGAGCTACCTTAAGGGGAAAAGAGTTGGCTGACAATTGGGATGATGCCTTTAAGCAATACAAATCAATATATCCAGATGAGGTAGCAGAATTTAATCGCATAATGGAAAATCAATACCCAAAGAATTGGGAGGACAATTTACCTGACCAATTTCCAGCCAATGCTGAGGGTGTGCCAACACGAATGGCTACAGGTGACATCCTTAATCGAATTGCTCCCACCTTCCCTGAGTTAATCGGTGGCTCAGCAGATCTAGCCCCCGCAACGATGACATTAATTAATTCAAGTGGCGACTTTTCTTCTTCCAGTTACGAAGGTCGGAACTTGCGATTTGGCGTCCGTGAACACGCCATGGCCAGCATCACCAACGGTTTGGCTTTACATGGCGGAATATTACCTTACGCTGCCACATTTTTAGTCTTTTCAGATTATATGCGCCCCGGGATTCGTTTGGCAGCAATGATGGGCTTGAAAGAAATTTTTGTTTTCTCGCATGATAGTGTGGGTCTCGGTGAGGATGGACCTACCCACCAACCCATCGAACAGATATTGGGATTGAGATCGATCCCTAATCTTTCAGTTATTAGACCAAGTGATTCTAATGAAGTCATCGAAGCTTGGCGAGTGGCCATTTCAAATAATGCAGGTCCCACTTGTATCCTCGTTACAAGACAACCTGTGCCAGTGTTGGATCGAAACCTGGTAGCATCTGAGAAAAATCTGCAATTTGGTGCTTATACCCTTTCTGAAGCCTCAAAAGAACAACCTGATGTTTTATTAATCGGGACGGGCTCTGAAGTTCATATCGCCTTAAAAGCTCAAGAAGAACTCGAAAGAAAAAATATAGCAGCTCGTGTAATTGCCATGCCAAGTTGGGATCTTTTTGAAAAACAACCTAAGGAATATCGGGATTCAGTAATTCCTCCCAACATTAAAGCCAGAGTATCGATCGAAGCTGGCTCCCCTATTGGTTGGGAACGTTGGACTGGAGACGATGGAGCAATCATTGGCATTGATAGCTTTGGTGCCAGTGCACCCTGGCAAGATCTATATCAGAAATTCAATATTACCTCCGAGAATGTAGTTAAGGTTGCCCAGAAAGTAATCCAGGATATTGCTCAATAGTTTTTGTAATTCGAAAAGGAAATGGGAATGACGGAAATTTTTGTTAATCTAAAACGATTTGATATACCTAAAAATTTTGGAGGATTATGTCCTCTTGAAAATCCTATCCAATGGATTGAAGATGTAATCGAAAAAAGTGTTGACCTAGGTCTTGGTGAAATTGAAGGATTAAATTTAACCTATTTGTTGCCCGAAGGGCTTATCGCAAGCGCATCTAAAAAATTACTAGATTCCCCAACCGAAAAAACTCAGGGCATTCAAATAGGTTCACAGGGAGTGCACTGGGAAGATGTTTCCCCAGGTGGGAATTTTGGTGCTTACACCACCTCCCTTCCTGCAAGTGCAGCTAAGGCTTTGGGGAGCAAGTGGTCGATCATCGGCCATTCTGAAGAAAGAAAAGCAAAAATGCAAATTATTAACACTTATCCATCCTTGGAACAAATGGACTCGGAAATAGCGGAAAAGACCGCTCTGGCAATTGATAAATTAGTTAATGCTGAAGTTCTTTGTGCTTTAAATGTAGGGATCAATGTCCTTTTATGCGTCGGGGAATCAGCCCTTGAGCGTGGGGATGGAGATTTTTCCGAACAGAAACCAAGGATTGAATCGGTACTTCGCAATCAATTAATGTCAAATTTGAAAGATGTGAAGCAATTTAATCAGAAAAATAAGATTGTGATCGGATATGAACCCATTTGGGCAATCGGACCAGGAAAAACTCCGCCAGGAAAAGAATATATTAGTTTTGTCTCCAACTTTATTCAAATGGTCATTCAAGAAAATTTTGGTTTTACGCCAGTTGTCGTTTATGGTGGTGGGTTAAAAGAAGAAAATGCAATGATGATCGGAAATATTAATTCAATTGGTGGCGGGCTTGTGGCCTTAACAAGGTTTACTGGCGAAATAGGATTTGATGTGCCTGGACTTAAAGGAATTATCGAAAGTTATCCCTAGTCCAGCACATTTATTAATAAGGTGAAAACATGAAATCTGTACAATTTGAATATGGGGAAGGCTATCTAGAGGCTCAACTCCCCGATTCCGCTGAAATCTTCACGCCGGGAGAAACCGTTACTGACCCCCCATTCTTAAATGATATTGAAGCAGCCACCCTGGAATCAATTTTAAATCCAATAGGGATGCAGCCAATTTCTGAACAAGTTGGTCCTGGCTCAAAAGTAACGATCAGTTTTCCCGACCGCGTAAAAGGTGGATACCAAAAAAATTCTCACCGAAAAACAAGTATCCCCTTATTGATCGAGGAATGTCTAAAAGCCGGTGTCCTAAAAAAGGACATAAAACTTATATGTGCGGTGGGTTTGCATCGAAAGAACACAGACGAAGAAATTCGTGACATTCTGGGGGAAAAACTATATTACCAATTCGCCCATACCGGACAAATCTCCAACCATGATGCTGAGGATTGGGATAACCTGATCGACCTTGGCTTTAATGATGCGGGGGATCATATCATCATGAACAAAGATGTTTATGAATCAGACCTAGCCATTTTGATCGGGCATGTTCTTGGAAATCCCTATGGTGGATATTCCGGAGGTTATAAAATGGCTGCAACGGGCATTACCCATTGGAAATGTATTGCTGCACACCATATTCCTAGAGTTATGCACCGGGAAGATTTTATTCCCGTATCCTCCAAAAGCATGATGCGTGTAAAAATGGACGCCATTGGTCATCATATGGAATCGAAAATGGGGAAAAAGTTTTTTATGTGTGATGCAGTTTTAGATACTAAACAACGCCAAATTGGGGTGTATTCCGGTTATGGGGAAGAAATTCAACCCTTGGCCTGGGAAAGCGCAGATAAACGCACCTATATTCCTTGGGCAAAAGAAAAATTTGATGTAATGATGTTTGGTATGCCTCAGAATTTCCATTATGGTAATGGACACGGAACCAATCCGCTGTTGATGCTCCAGGCAATCGCCGCAAATGTGGTTCGATACAAAAGGGTAATGAATGATAATTTTGTGGTGATTTGTTCTTCAATCTGCAATGGCTATTTCCATGATGAAGAATTTCCCTCCTACCGCCCCCTCTATGACCTTTACCAAAAAGATTACCATAACTCACTTTCAGATTTAGCAAAATTCGGGGAATATTTTTCGACAGACGAAGATTTTATTAGTAAATATCGCTACAGCTATGGCTATCATCCCTTCCACGCTTTTTCAATGATCTCTTGTGGGGAAATAGCAGAAAAACATTGCAGCGCAATATATATCGTCGGTGCCTATGAACCTGGCTACGCCCGCTCCATGGGCATGAAAACACGCCCAACCTTCGAAAGTGCTATTCACGATAGTCAAATGTATATGGGTAAAAATCCTAAGATCCTTGCATTGCCAAAAACTTTTAGAACTGCGGGTGTCCACCTCATGATGAAGGATAGCTAAAAGAGCTTGGAAGTACAAAGAAGGAAAGAAAATGTCAAACACGATTGACTCAGAAAATTCAAATTTTCCCGAGCTCACAGAACGGCAACGAAAGACAGTTCGTTTGGTCTATCGAACCTCCCTATTTCCCATATTGATCATTGGTGTCCTTTATTTATTCAATATCATTCCTAACTGGGTAATTTCTGTTTATGTAGTTTCGTTTTTACTATGCGCCTTCGGTTGGGAAATATGGTTCACCTACGGAATTTGGGGGGGATTAAATGTTAACGATCGCCGCCCCAAAGCGTTAAACAAAGCCATTCCCCAAAATATAAATTGGATTCTAAACTCTCTTGCAGATGCCGCGTCCATTTGTCTTATAGGCTTGCTTCTCGTTTGGGCATTCTACGGATTTACATCAACTCCTTTTGCTAGTTGGCATTGGGGTGCATTTGTGATCTTATTTGTTTGGTTTGTAGGTCAAAATATTTACGTAGAAGCGATTGTATATCGAGATCAACTGGATGATGATAAACCCCTATCTTGGGGGCCTCTCACGCCAGGTGGTCCCTGGTGGAATCCAACAATTTTTAAAATTAACGGTAGTCCAATTAAATTTCAGACTCAAATTCCTTGGGTTTTAATGACCCCAATTTTTTATTGGGTCGTCCTTTATTTTTTTCAATAAAGACAATAATCAGTTTCTTCCTCCTATTTTGATTGAGTAGGGATAGATCTATCCTTACTCAATCAATTTTTATATTAAATAGATAAAGCTCCCCCACCCGTGAAGAAGATTGTCCATTATTCCAAAAAATTGATTGAAGTCGCACAACATTAATAAATCATTCTTGGGAATAAATTAATCTGACCAATACTCAATAAATTCATACTGCACATTTGTTCTATTTATGGTATAATTCTGTAAATAGTATGGGGAATATTAATCAACAAGACCACCTCCACGTCGCCCACCCTCCCTTTGGCTCGCGCAGTCGAAGGGAAAAAGCTGGACCCAGCTTTTCAAAGAGAAAGCGATCCATCTCAATTGAGCAATCTTGCCATCCTCATTCGATTAAATTGCACCTTAACAAATAGAATGTTTTTTCATTCATTCTCATAGTAAAACTAATCAACAGTATTCGGATCACCCAACCTTAAATAAAAGAGTCCCCGTGCACAGGGACTCTAAAGGCCGCAGAAGGCGGAGTTGAAACACCGTCTTCTTTTCCATAGTCATACGTCCTTACTTAACATTTCGTCCATCCCGTCCATAAAGACCGTGGCACGCTACCAGGGAAACAGTTTTTACTAAAAAAAAGTCCCCCAGCATGGGGGACTTGAAATTCTTGATAATTCAATCCATTCTTTTATTTTTTGATGATCGGAACTGTTGTCCCTGCCAAATCACCAATCACATTGACTAAATCGCTATCCGCGGGCACAATGATCTTGGAATTATTTTTTAGGGCTTCAGAGACAGTCTCAAGTCTTTTGAGCAGCTGTGCATTCCCGGTAAAATATTCTTCAGCGGCGACGTTAACCGTCTTGATAGCATCTCCATCAGCATCTGCTTTTAATCGAATGGCCGCTGCAATTCCTTCAGCTTTTTTAATTTCTGCTCGCCTTTCTCCATCAGCTTTGGTTTCTATTGCCGTTGCCAAATCAAGGGCGGCTATTTTTTCATTTTCAGCTTTTACAACTTGGTTCATGGCGTCCTGAACATCATCCGGGGGCTCTATCCGTTGTAATTCAACTCGGACAACATCAATTCCCCATTTAGTGACTTCTTTGGATAATATTTTTTCTACTTCTTCATTAATTTGGTCTCTATTTTCATTTGCCTCTGTGAGGGTCATTTTACCGATTACGGCTCTTAGAGTTGTTTTTGCCAAAGATGGCACTGAGGTTGCAAAATTGTTTACGTTATATATTGCTTTCTGGGCTTCTTCCACTCTGTAATAAACCACACCATCAACCACAGCATTTAATTTGTCTTTTGTAATAATTGATTGTGGATCAATGTCCACTCGGCGCTCAGTGATATTTATGCGATACATTTTTGAGAGGAAAGGTATCACCCAGTTGAAACCGGCAATGGCTGTTTTTGAATACCGGCCCAGAAATTCGATAATTCCCACCTCTACAGGTCGGAGGATCTTTATGCCTAAGATAAAGATAATTAATCCGAAAAATACTGCTGTTAATACAAAATCCATCTACTTACTCCTTATGATCTAATAATTTTTTATTGTTAATTAATTTTATATTTCAATTCGATGCGTTAGCTTTTCTTTCTACAGTAAAGTATTTAATATACTTTCTGAAAGAAGAGCATTCAACAGACACTACCAGAGCCTCTCGGGGACCAACAAATCCTCTGCGGGAATGGATTCCAAACTCATAGCTTTGATTTTTTGGTATATCGTTGGGAATCGATCACTAAGCATCTGTATCAGTTTTTGAGTTCCATATTTCAACACATCAGTTGTAGGAAGAGCCAATCGCTCCTCGTAATCTTCAATGAACTTTAAGACTTCCACGTCATTAATCCCTTCATGGCTTAACGCAATTGCAATCACTTGAGTTTGAGAGATCGCTTCGATCATCTGAATTTCTGACCTTACAGTCGGCATTTCCATATCTGGAAAATCGACCCGGAATTTTCTAGCGGGTGCATGTTGAAGGATAACTCCATCAGGCATGCTTCCCTTTAGAATGCCAATTGAACTCATAAAGGCAGGGTGGCTCACTGAACTCTGCCCTTCAACAATTATGATATCAGGATTTTCGTTTTCAAAAGCCTGAACAACAGCATTTTCTATTTCACCGATCACAAACTGAGAAACAAGCGCGTCTATTGAGGCGCCATACTTTGATCCCTGCATCAAGCTGGTTTGCCCGGTCGCAATCATGACCGATTTTATACCCATAGCATTCAACGTGTTATTTAGCTCAACAGCAGTTGTCATCTTTCCACAGGCACAATCCGTGCCTAATACCGCAATCACGGGAACATCAATCTTAGATATCATCCCGGTGAAGACGTGCAAATCCTCCACAATTGGAGATTTTCTAATGTCTCTAATTTGCACATCGCATTTTGCAGCCATTTGAGTAAACTCGGGATCTTCAGAGAAAAATTGATGAAGTCCGTTGACGATATTCATCCCTTCTTTCATGGCTTCTAAAATAAACAGCCTTTCATTTTCCGGTATACTTGCTTCAAGAGGAGCTTTACCATAAATGTAATAGCTTGGAACCTTTCCAAGGCTCTTCAAGGCATCCTTGAGGTCATTGAAAATTGGGATATTGTTTTTTTCGCCATCCAAAACCTCGCCGGCATCCTTACCAGCTAATGAGCTATCAATAACACCGAGAATTGAATAGATTTCAGAATGTCGAATTAGGCCTGCTGCCGTTTTCCCATCTACCTCAGCAAATTGATCTTCACAATATATTATTGCTGTTTTCTTTTTATTTGTCATAACTAATTTCCTTTTCGGTGCTTATGGTGCTTTAATTTCATTAGATGAATTTAAATGCCAGTTTATAATTTGTACGCGAAGAAATGCCACTAGTTAGTAACTAGCGCAAGCTTTGATCAATTTGATGTTTTTTTTACATCACAAAGAGTATTACACAGCAATGGGCAATTGATTTTTTTCTGAAAGGCCTAAGCTGTGTAGATTGATGGCGAAATCTCAACCCCTAATTGAACCTCGATACAAATTAAGCTTATATTAGTTATAACACATATAATTTTTAGTTCTGCTTCAAAGTGTCTTATTTATAATCATCCTTGACTCTTCCCAGGCTTCGCTTCGTGGTCTATGATACCGCTAATACAAACCAACGGGCTTGTCATCCCCACTTCTGCCTTTAATCAAATCGTGTCCTCCCAATTTTTTGAATGTATTAGTGCTTTAAATTTTTTAGGACTCCCTTTTGTATTAAATCCCTAAAAATACTGGCCATAATTCCGGAGAAGTTCTTATCCCCCCTTTCCCAAAAGAGCCACATGAGCATGAGATCTTCTATTTATTTAATTAGGGACAAAAGATAAATATTTTCCCATCACAGCTAGCTTTATTTTTAAACCGTGAGTACCATGGTGGACCCCGAAGGATTCGAACCTCCAAGAAAACGCTAGTGCAATTACATTTCTACAGAGTGCAATGGAGGTTAATGCGTCCATTGTTTCCATGTTACTGGTGACAGATTGGAAATAGCAATCTAAATTGAAAAGTCGACTTAGTTCTTATCAAAGCATATATGATAATAAATTCAATCTTATTCTTTTAAACCCTTGAAACTATTTAATTACTCGTACACCTTATTTCGCTGGGCAACTCCCCGGTATTGACACAGGATAATTAGACATCTCGTCTGCTGGTATGAAAGATCAGTCTCAATTAGACTAGGTATTTGGAGAGCCTTCCTTGATCATTTATGTACTCAATTACCGTCTGAATTTCGTTCAAATCTATTTTCAACATGCACTTTTTGTCATCCTTCTTCCAGAAAAGACGCACTTCATTTTGCGGAGAATCCAGGGCCATGAATTCACCACTAAAGGCTGGATATTCATTTCGAAATCGGATAAGTTTAAGTAGCCTTTGTACTACATCCCTCGTGGTTGACTGCTCGATTTCTTCCATGGTGTAGTTATGGCGATTGATATCTCTACCTTCGCCACTTTTTTTAGCACCTTCTTCGTCATTTTCTCCCGCCAGCAAACCTACATAATATACCTGGGGTACGCCCGGTGTAAAAAATTGGATAGCTCTAGCTGCTAGATAAGCATCATCATCGTTGCCCAATAAAGAATAATAGGTGCCTCTGATTTGATGTACATTGAAGCCATCTGAGTCCCTGTGTTTGGGAGAGAAAATAAGGCTGAGATTCCCTCCCCGCTCAAGACAAATATCTACTACCTTTCTAACATCCTCGCTCTGATAAAGGTCATTCAAATCCGGTTTGATTGGTACACCATCATGGCTATCAAGCATAGTGAATTGTTTATCAGGACGATTTTTGAGATAGTTGCATAAATTTACACTATTTTTATTAAGTAGTGTTTCGAGAACCCGATAAGGTAGGACAAAGTCATAAATCCAATGACCTTTCTCTGCCAATTTGTACTGAGTCGAGTAATGGGCATGGACTTCAGGCAATAGTTCAATATCAAGTGAGTTGGCAAGTTCTGTAATCCAATCCAAGAACTGATATATTTCCGGTTCGATAAAAAAGCAAGTTGTTCCTGACCTGCCCCCCCAAACCTGATCCAAGTACAATGTTACAGATCAGGCCAAAGGAGGCAGAAAATGCCAAGAAAGAGACGTTATTCAACTGAACAAATTATCACAAAACTGC
>Ga0209361_1000856_pt1 | contig 24180 bp, 26 predicted proteins | sample SaaInlV_200m_DNA_3_FD_184657 | JGI IMG/M metagenome (GOLD analysis project Ga0209361, IMG submission 184657) | Marine microbial communities from expanding oxygen minimum zones in the Saanich Inlet - SI037_S4LV_200m_DNA (SPAdes) (version 2) | ecosystem: Environmental > Aquatic > Marine >... | reverse complement strand
ATTCGACTTACAAGAATTAAAATCAACCAGTGGATGATGGAATATTACGCAGGTTATTATGCTGATAATCCTTTTAAGAATTTTACTGCTCTGGGAGAAATAGGAAGGCTTAAATTATCTGATAAAATTATTTTGCGGGTCTGGTTTCAAGATTATATTGAGGACAAAACCTATCGTCTTCATACTTCAAGTTACACGGGATTTTCAAAGTCAAACTGGTTTTCAGGATATGGGTTCAAATCCGTTGAAAATGGCCATGATAAAACCTTCTGGCAGATAAATCCTCTTGTAAATCCAAGAAAAAAAATGACAGCCTATTTTAGATCCTCCAGGGAAAATGCAGTTTTAACCCTGCCTTCAGGTGTCCTCACCATATCTGAAATAAAAGCCTTGGCTTTAAAGAAAAATGCAATGCAGTCTGTCAGAGTAGAAAAAATTCCCTCTCTTATAAAGTATGTTGTATCCTATACAGGTAATTTATCATATGATGCTCCCCCTTCTGATATGGATTTGCAGGTTCCTGGAAATGAACTGCCAGGGATTGAAAAAATAATTGAAGAGCTTTCGCTTGATAAGATTTCAGATCAGGAGATTTTAAATACCATCAGAAATTATTTTTTGACTGAATATACCTATTCCCTGGATTTAAAAGGCAAACAAGATCAGGCAACACCATTACAAAATTTTTTAAATTCCACAAAATCCGGACATTGTGAATTTTTTGCTACGGCAACCACTCTTCTTTTAAGGAAGGCCAAGATACCGGCTCGATATGCAACAGGGTATATGGCCCATGAGTATTCGCTTCTGGGAAATCACCTTATTGTAAGGCAGCGTGATGCCCATGCCTGGTCAAAAGCCTTTATCAACGGGCAGTGGATCAATTTTGATACTACACCTCCCCAATTTCTGGAGATGGATAACCAAAAAGTAGAAACATCAATTATAAGTGATTTTTTTTCTTTTCTGGGGTTTAAGCTGTCCCAGTTACGTCATGAAACAGGGGCGAAACTGATGAATCAATATGGACTCTGGCTGATACTTCCATTGGGGCTGACATTGTTTTTAAGGCTGAGAAGGTCAAATAGAATCAAGAGGATCAAATTATCCGGCAAATCCATTGATGATACAAAACAAAATCCCAATGACAGTCCTTTTTATTTGATAGAAACAAAGATTGTCCAGCAAGGGTTTCCAAGGCATTCATATGAGACCTATTCTTCATGGTTTGCAAGGATTATGCATCACTTTGACAATGAGAATTTAAACAATGAACTTCAAATCCTTTTGCAGGTCCATAACAGGTATTGTTTCAGTAGTTCAGGGCTTAAAAAAGTTGAAAAAATAAAATTTAATTCTGACATAAAAAATATTCTGGAAAGATTAATCATTGCCAGAATTTAAATATTCTTTTACAGCGGCTAAAGTCAGGGTAAACATTTTAGTGCCAATTAAAATAGCAATGGCATTATTTTCACTATTCGTAATACAGGCATCGGCAAATGCCGGTCCGATTATACTGGCTGGATTTTGGGTTCCTTCTACGTTTTCCTGCATATTGACAAGGTAGGTATTCAGACGTTTTTTTAAGATGTCAAAATAATCAATACTTTGACCTGTAGTGGTCTGAGTAAGATTTGAAATGCTATTTGACATTTCCCTGATATGCTCCCAGAATACATTGGTTAACTTTTCTTTGTTCTTATCCGTTTCTGGAATAAAAAAAGAGATGCCCCAGCCCGCACTCAGGATTTTTAAAATCTGAAGCTCGTATTCAATTGTGGTCAGGTTTAAATTGCTGTTTTCCGGTATACTTGTCAAAAGCTCTTTTGTATCTGTTCTGTCAAAGGCAAAAGTTGCCAGGTCTTGGGCCATTTGCTCTGCTTTGAGAGGTTCTTTTTTCTTTATTTCCATGATTCTTTCGTTTTATTAAATTTATGTACAAAATGATCAACTTATGTAATATAAAGTAACTTGTTAATAACAGTAGAATTAGAAAGTGTAAACTTAAAATAATGATAAAAATAGATCTAAAACTGTTTGTAACTTTATCCAAATATCAACCGGAAAACAGTAAAGGGCTTGAAATAGCAGAAGAAACAACTGTTGAGAAACTTATGAAGGATCTTGGTATTCCTTCAGAGCTTGTGAAATTGATTTTCATCAACGGAAAAATGCAAAAGAGCAAATACAGGTTGAAACACAATGACAGGGTAGGGCTTTTCCCTCCCGTTGGAGGAGGATAAAACATGGGAACCTCAAAAATAGAAGAACGATATGATAGAAATTTTGATACAATTTCCCATGGGGAACAAAAGACGCTTGGTGGCTCAAAGGTTGTAGTCATAGGTTTAGGAGGTTTGGGCGGTTGCGTCTGTGAGATGCTGGCAAGGATCGGGATCGGTAATTTAACACTTATTGACGGCGATGTATTTGAACACAGTAATTTAAACCGTCAACTTTTAAGTGAGGAAGGCCTGATAGGGTTTTCCAAGGCACAAGCTGCAAAAGACAGGGTAAATGCAATTAACTCCGACGTGATCGTAAATCATCTGGCTGAATATGTGGATGAATCAAATCTGTATGACCGGATAAAAAACGGTGATGTGGTTATGGACTGTCTGGACTCCATAAGTACAAGATTTAAATTGCAAAAGGCAGCCAAAAAGGCATCTATTCCCATTGTATCAGGTGCTATTGCAGGGGTTGCAGGGCAGGTGACGGTTATTTTCCCCGGTGATAAAGGCTATGAATTGATATATGGGAAAAAAGGGGGCAAACAATCAGAAGGTGTTGAAACAAAAACAGGTAATATAGCCTATTGTGCTTTTTTAGTGGCAGCACTCCAATCCTCTGAATGTCTGAAGGTTTTGCTGGATCGAGGAGATATCCTTCGTAATAAACTATTGATTGCAGAATTGTGGACCAACACCTTTGATATAGTGGATTTACTCTGATCCCAATTTGAATAAGGACCGCAAATGAAATAAGTTGAGCAGAAAGGAGAGATATCTTTCATGTATGCCAAAGCAGCACAGAGGATTAAATCATCCAGGAGATGTGTAGCGTTTACAGGTGCAGGTATTTCCGTGGAAAGCGGTATCTCGCCGTTCAGAGGGAAAAATGGATTGTGGAATAAATATGATCCCCAGATTTTTGATATCCATTATTTTAATACCCATACAAAGCATTCCTGGGAAGTGATCCGGGAAATTTTTTATGACCTGTTTGGTAAAGTAAGGCCCAACGCAGCCCATTATGCCATGGCAGAACTTGAGGCAAACAATATGTTAAGCGCTGTCATTACTCAGAATGTGGATAACCTGCATTATGATGCAGGAAGTATTATTGTCCATGAATTTCATGGCTCCTTAAAAACTATTATCTGTCTTAGTTGCAGGGCTAAGTATAAAATATCGGAAATCGACTTGAATATTTTGCCCCCAAAATGTGAAAAATGTGGGGGTATTTTAAAACCAGGTGTGGTTTTTTTTGGAGAGGATATCCCTGAACCTGCCAGGACAAATTCATTCAATGAAACAAAAAAAGCAGACTGCTTTATTCTGATTGGTACAACAGGAATGGTTGCACCTGCAAATATGATTCCAACAACTGCAAAATCAAATGGTGCAAAAATTATTGAAATTAATCCTTGTGTATCTGAATATACAAGTTCTATTACTGATATTTTTCTTGAAGACAAGGCAACTATTGCAATGGAAAAATTGATGGAAGAACTTGAAAAAATATAATTGTTAAAGGAGTTTTTAATGTCTGGTAATTGTCTGTTTTGTCAAATTGTTAATAAAAAAATCCCAACTGAGTTTTTATATGAAGATGAAAATGTTGTTGTTTTCAAGGATATCCATCCTGCAGCTCCGGTTCATCTGCTAATTGTTCCTAAAAAACATATCAGAAGCATTAATGATTTGCAGAAAGAAGAGTCCCTAATTATTTCAGAACTTTTCATGATTGCCAAAGACATGGCAAAAAAACAGGGTGTTAATGAGTCTGGATATAAGCTTTTGTTTAATGTTGAAAAAGGAGGCGGACAGGTCATTTTTCATCTTCATCTTCACCTCATCGGCGGATGGAATAAATAAGGAAGGCATTGACCCAAATCCACCATCAAATTTTCATTTACCTGCTGGTCATGGGGTTTTGCACTATCCCTGGCCATCAACAAGGTGCCAGATGCAAGACGACAAGGAGTGACGAGTGAGGCGTATAAGTCATACTCCGCAGGGAGGAACGACCGCAGTCAACGCAGCAGGTGGTACCTTGATGGTGGATCAGGGTTGATTTTTCTCATTGACAGGGAAAAAAAGATTCTGTAGGGTGTTTAAATATTTTGGATAAAAAAAAATGATTAAAACAAAACACATAAGCATATTTAATTTTGGACGTTTCTTTTTTAGAAACGTTCATCCGATGTGACGTTTTATTTCATAGTTAAATAAAACCCCGGGTGGACATGCAAACCACCCGGGGTTTTTAGGTTTTAAGGCTCTGGGAAAATTTTTTTCAGAGCCTTTTTTTATTTTAAATGAGTTTAAATTATTTTTGTCATGGAGAAAACAAATGATTCTTGTACTGGAAAACAAAATTACCATTAAACAGAAAAACAAAATTAAAAATATACTTTCCGATGAAGGGTGTATTACACGTGAAATCATGGATGCAGGCAGAAATGTAATTGGAACTATCGGTAAAACCAAAATAAGCCTGGATGAGTTTAAACAAATGGATGGGATTTTTGATGCCATACAAATTAAATCTTCCTATAAACTTGCCAGCCGGGAGTTTAAATCAGAAGATACCAAGGTTACAATCGGTAATGTTGTGGTGGGAGGAGACAGGATTGTTATTGTGGCAGGACCCTGTGCTGTTGAAAGCCATGATCAGGCCATGACCATTGCAAAAGAGGTAAAAAAATATGGTGCAGTTCTGTTCCGTGGTGGTGCATATAAACCCAGGTCATCGCCATACTCATTCCAGGGACTGGAGGAAGAAGGGCTTAAAATTCTTGCTGATGTAAGGGAAAAGACAGGGCTTAAAGTGGTCACGGAAATGACATCTGTGTCCCAGGCAGACCTGATGAAAAAGTATGTTGATGTGGTTCAGATCGGAGCGCGTAACATGCAGAATTTTGAACTTTTAAAATGTGTCGGCCGCATGGGATTACCCGTTGTGCTGAAAAGGGGACTTGCCTCTACTATTTTAGAGTGGCTGATGTCTGCGGAATATATTATGGCAGAAGGGAATAACAATGTCATTCTATGCGAAAGAGGCATTAGAACATTTGAGCCATATACAAGGAATACTTTGGATCTTTCGGCAATTCCTGTTTTAAAAAAATTAACCCATCTGCCTATTATGATTGATCCAAGCCATGCAACCGGCATCAGGGAAAAAGTAAGTCCCATGGCAAGGGCAGCTGTGGCAGCAGGGGCGGATGCCCTCATGATTGAAGTCCATAATAATCCGGAGCAGGCACTTTCAGACGGACCCCAGAGCCTTTACCCGGAACAATTCGGCCAATTGACCAGGGATATTTATGTGATTGCTCCGGTTGTTGGAAAACACCTTGATTTTGATTATTTGAAAAAATCAGAAATGATCAATAATATGGAAGCCAAAGATTCAAAAACTGCCGCTTTTATCGGTGAATATGGTGCTTACAGCCATAAGGCCAGCCTTGGGTATTTCGGAGAAGAGATCACACCTGTTCCCATGAAAACATTTAAAGATATTTTTAGTGCTGTTCAAACCGGAACCTGCCAATATGGTGTTATTCCCTTGGAAAATTCTCTTTCCGGGTCCATACATGAGAACTATGATCTGCTCCAGGAATATGATCTAAAAATTATCGGAGAGATTACTATAAGGGTTAAACATGCATTAATCGCCCATGAAAATATTTCAAAAAATGAAATTAAAAAAATCCTTGCACCGCCACCGGCTTTTTCCCAATGCAAAAATTACCTGGATCAATATCCCGGTATTGAGCTGATCCCTGTAAAGGCCACATCCAGTGCAGTAAAGCATGTCAAGGATTCAGGCGACAAGCATTCTGCAGCTATTGGTTCAACCATGGCGGCAAAAATTTTTAATATGAATATCCTTGAAGAATCTATTGAAGATAACCCGAGAAATTACACACGTTTTGCCATTATTGCCAAAGAAATCAAGGGTCACAAAAAAGCAAACAAAACGTCTATTATTTTTTCCACAGGTAACAAACCAGGGGCCTTATTTGAGGTCATGAAAGTGTTTTCGGAATATCAGATCAATCTTGTCAAATTAGAATCTCGTCCCATGCTTGGAAAACCATGGGAATACATGTTTTATCTGGACTTTGAAGCTGATATTGAACACCCTGATCTTGCACCTGTTGTGGAAAGACTTCAAAAGAAAGCTGAAAATTTAAGAATTCTGGGACGGTATTAAAAGGTATTTATCATAAAACTTTCAGATTTCCTGTCAATCACTAATTTAAAAAGCTTTGGTAATTCTTGAAAACCATGAAATTTTTGGTAGAATGATTTCAAAACTTTTAAATTAAGGAGAAATTAAGGACTAATATATGGATACCAGACCGAAATTGATTGTACTGCCACTTCAGCCTGATGCAGCCCAGGAATACAATGGAATAGGGTTAGGAATTCATTTTTTACTCGGCAATATGGTGGCCATACATCCACAACTTTCTGAGTTCTGGTTTGGGTGGAGGGTGAGTAAAATTTTTAAAAGCGTTTCTGATTTTCAGGCTTTTTGCAGGGACAATAAAGGTTTAGATATTCACCTGGAAGCCAAAGAGCAGAAAATAAGATTCTGGCTTTATGGCCGATACAGGCAAGAAAAAGATAAATTCCAGGTTTCTCTGAAACTTTATGATTCAGACCTTGAAAAAAAATATAATATTAAATTTTCCCTGGATCCATCTGATTTTTTTCTAGGTTTTGGCCGCAGTTTTTTCCAATGGCTGGCTCTTTGCGGCCTGCCACTTGATCACAAGCAAATGGCAAAAGCATTGTGGAAGGAAAACATCAGTATTAAAGGGCTTGAATATCTTGGTTATGCAGTTGAGGCAACTTATCTGAATTATATAGATCCTTCTTTATTTAAAAACGGGGATTTTGACCTTGAATGGTTTGAAAAAGCTGTAATTGAGGCTCCAATGTCCTACCTTACCCATGATATGAAAGGATGGGCCTTTTATAAAAACAAAGTATATGGAAAAGCCAAAGAATGCTTTAAAAAGGCGTTGGAAAAAAATCCAGCAGGGATTGGTGCCATTTCCGGTATGATGTGGTGCCATGTTTTTGAAAAAAATAAGGAAAAGGCCCTGGCGTTTTCCATTGCCAAGGCAGATGTAAGAAATGAACCCCATGAATCAGCAATAAAATTCATAGAAAAAAAATTTCCAGGAGATTAGTCATGAAAAAAATATATATCATATTAAGTATCATCATACTGGCTGGGTTTTTTTTAACCATTGGCTGCATGGACATGTATGCCAGGATAAAACCCAATCCTGAAGTTATAAAATTATATACAAATCGTATGGCTCTGCCGGACTATAATTATTATTATACTGGAAGGTCCAACCTGCCTGACGCTGTCGTTGGAATTGATAAAAAATACAAATTTAATGATAGACTTTGGGATAAAATTGAAAGCCATCAGGAAGTTTATAATAAAATATATAATTTAAATGATACGCCCTATGGTGATTCTGATTTATATGGAAGTGATATCATTGACAATAATGGCCTGAAACTGGGAATCTGGTTTTCTTCTTATTATCAGACTATTGTCAAAAAAAACCCAGATGGCACGGTGGATGTTTATACCCCCTATAACCCTGATGACTATGAACCTGATTTTCTTTAATCAGGCGTTTCCTTATTTTTTACCATGAAAAAAATGAAGGACGCGAAACAAAACTTCATTAGGTTCATGTCCTTTATGGTGATTAATAATAGGCTTTCTTAAGGTAATGGCATTATCAGGCAAGGAGCCTGTTTTAAAGTTCTGAGGATTTATTTCACATTGCTTTGACGACCGGCAAAAAGGGTTGTTCCGATGATGATGAATCCGCCTATAAGGGTTCTTATCTGTGGGATTTCGTTGAGAAGTAAAAAAGCTAAGGCAATCCCGTAAACCGGTTCAAGACCTGCAATGACTGCTGCTGTCTGTGCTCTTATATGGATTAAAGATTTTATAAACAGGGTATGGGCAAGGGCAGTACAGAAAATCCCTAAAAAGATGAGAAAGGGAAGATCGGAAAATTGAGGGAAGGCAATTTGAATGCTAAGGATCGGCAAAATCAAAAATATACTTGCAAAAAGGTTTTGGTAAAATGCAATGGCAATAGCATCGGAGATTCTCGCATTTCTTCTGTTTACAAGGGATAAAAAAGCAAAGGTAAACCCTGAAATAATTCCTAAAAATCCTCCTTTTGTGATATTATCTGAAAAATTAAAATTTGGGATAACAAGAATTATACCGAGAAAAACAGCCCCTGCAATAAATATGTCGGCTAATTTAAGTTTTTCTTTGAAAAATAAGGGTTCCAGAAAAGTCACAAATAAAGGAAATGTGGAAAAAGTGATAAGTCCTATCGCCACACTTGAAATCTGAATGGAAAGAAAGAAACTCCACCAGTGAATTGCCAGAAGGACTCCCTGCAAACCAAAAAAGAAAAGTTCTTTTTTTTCAAAGACAAACAATTTGGTCTTTGAAAAAAGATGTGCAAAGAAAAAAAGTGCAATGGATGCAAAAAAGGTTCTTCCAAGTACAATATAAAGGGGGCTGCAGGACAAAAATTTGCCAAAAAGTCCTGCAAATCCAAATAGAAAAACTGCAATATGGATTTGTGCAACCCCTTTATCTAATAGACAGGCTTTCAAATTAACCTTGTGATTCGGGTCATCTGGTCAGTTGCCTGTATTTTATCCGGGTTGGTTGATCTGCTTTAATCCCCAGCCTTTTTTTTCTGTCTTTCTCATAATCAGAATATGATCCTTCAAAAAACAGGGTTTGGCTGTCTCCCTCAAATGCCAGTATATGGGTTGCTATTCTATCCAAAAACCATCTGTCATGGCTGATAATAACAGCACATCCTGCAAAATTTTCCAGAGCTTCTTCCAATGCTCTCAAAGTATTGACATCCAGATCATTGGTAGGCTCATCTAATAACAAGAGATTTGCTTCTTGTTTAAGCATGGTGGCCAGATGTACTCTGTTTCTTTCACCCCCTGAAATATCTTTAACTTTTTTTTGCTGGTCAGATCCTGAAAAATTAAATTTTGCCACATATGCCCTTGAGTTGATTTGCCTTCCACCAATAAGCATTTTGTCATTTCCGTCTGAAAGCAGTTCAAAAATTGTTCGTTCAGGATCAAGGGTTTCTCTTTCCTGATCCACATAGGCAAGTTTGACACTTTGTCCAAGGTCAATTGTTCCTGCATCTGGTTTTTCTTTGCCTGTTATCATATTGAAAAGAGTTGTTTTCCCTGCTCCATTGGGCCCGACAATGCCAATAATGCCCCCAGGGGGAATGATAAAATTCATATCCTCAACCAGAAGCTTGTTTTCAAATGCTTTGGTAACACCTTTTGCCACAATGACTTTGTCCCCAAGTCTGGGTCCGGCTGGAATGAATATTTCCAGATCCTGTTCCTGCTGTTGTATATCTTTTTTTAGAAGATCTTCATAAGACTTGATCCTTGCCTTTGACTTGGACCTCTTGCCTTTGGGGGACATATTGATCCACTCAAGCTCTCTTTTAAGAGTCAGCTGTCGTTTTGATTCTGATTTTTGTTCGCTTGAAAGCCTCTGCTGTTTCTGGTCAAGCCATGAAGAATAGTTACCTTTCCAGGGTATCCCTTCACCACGATCCAGTTCCAGTATCCATCCGGCGACATTGTCTAAGAAATACCGGTCATGGGTAACTGCAATAACAGTTCCTTCATACCGGTTTAAATGTTCTTCAAGCCAGCTTACAGATTCAGCATCAAGATGGTTTGTGGGCTCATCCAGCAAAAGGATATCTGGCTTTTGAAGTAATAGCCTGCAAAGGGCTGTCCTTCTTTTTTCACCGCCAGAGATAACATTTACCAAGGTATCCCCGGCAGGACACCGCAGAGCATCCATGGCCATTTGCAGTTTGGAATCAAGATCCCAGGCATCCAGGTGATCCAGTTTTTCCTGAATGCTGCCCTGTTTTTCAATAAGTTTATCCATTTCATCATCAGCCATGGGGTTGGCAAATTCCTGTGAAATTTTTTCATATTCATTTAACAGGTCAATAGTTTCTTTAACCCCTTCTTCAACAACTTGGCGAACAGTCTTGTGGCTGTCGACAAGGGGTTCTTGTTCAAGATAACCAACACTGAATCCTTTGGATAGAATGGTCTCACCGGAAAATTGGGAATCAAGACCGGCCAATATTTTTAACAAAGAACTTTTACCAGATCCGTTTAATCCTAACACTCCTATTTTTGCCCCGTAAAAATAGGACAGGTAAATATCTTTTAGTACCTGTTTTTGGCCATAAAATTTACTCACATTGACCATGGTATAGATTACTTTTTTTGTATCCTGGGTCATTATTTTTTAAACTCCTTATTCAATAATCGCAATGCACTCAATTTCAACAAGGGCATCTTTTGGCAATCTTCCTACTTCAAATGTAGATCTTGCAGGTTTGTGGCCGGCAAGGCTTGATTCATATATTTTATTCATTCCCATGAAATCATCAATGTTATCTAAAAATATGGTGGCCTTAATAATTTTATTCAGGCCTATGCCTATTTCCGATAAGACAGTCTCAATGTTTTTCATTACCTGGGCTGTCTGGTCTTCAATATTGGTTCCCACAAGTTCCATTGTTTCAGGATCGAAGGCAAGCTGGCCTGAGCAAAAAACCATATCTTTATGTACAATTGCATGGCAGTATGGGCCAATGGCGGCAGGGGCATTTTTAGAAAAAATCTGTTTCATTATATTCTCCTTTTTTGTTTTGTATTATTTTTAAAACGTTATAATTGGTTCCTTTAATATAAGGCCCATGGCCTCTTTAGCAGTTTTGGCGATGTCAGGAAAGGTCTCTTCTAATTTTGCTATCTGCCTTAGATTATCTCCGGTTCTTAAAATCAATCGTGCAAGATCTCCTTCTGCAAAATCTGAACTGGAAACTATATCTTCCCATGGTTCATCGTGTGCCCACATATATATCAAAAGGCTTGGTTGAATAAACAGATTGGGGGCATCAAACCCGTTTTCCAGCAGTTTAACTGCAAATGGTTTTAGTTCTTTTCTTGCTTCTAAAAAGGCTTCTTTTAATCGTTTGGGCAATGCCTGGGAGTATAAAGGATCATCAGTAAATTCCTTTTCATTGACAAAGGCCCCTATAATACAAGCCAATAATGGGGGATCTTGCAAAGGTAAAAGATTTTTCCGAATACCCTGGGCAACCAGCAGCGGAGCATCAATTCTCAGTTTTGAGGCCCAGATTCCGTCATCTGTAAGAGTCCCTTGTTTAGTAACAAATTTTTCATCAATCAGAAAATCCATGTGGTCTAAAAAATCAGCCCATAGAAATTCAAGGCCAGCTCCGAATTTCTCCCTTGCTTTTCTCCCCTTTTTTTTCCCAGCCAGGATTAAATTTGATGCAAAAGATTTTTCAAGAAGCAGTTTTATCTGGTCAGGGGTATGGGAGAGTAACAGGTTGAGTACCATGGAAAAATTGATAGCAATCTGGCTTTCAATATCCAGGGGAGGGGAATTTATTATTTTTGCAACATAATTTAAGTCCATGAATTTACCTGGTAAAACAATGGCAAATCCAATGTTATCCATGCCTCTTCTTCCGGCCCGGCCTGACATTTGTTGAAATTCACTGGGGGTTAATCCCATGAATTCTACTCCATTGAAGCGGTCGGAATTCAGGACCACCACTGACCGTGCAGGAAAATTAACCCCGGCCGCCACTGTGGATGTTGCAAACATGGCATCCAAAAGCCCCTCTGCCATAAGGGTTTCAACCACCACCTTCCATGCAGGGAGATGGCCGCTGTGGTGGGAAGCTGTGGCGGTTTGTTCAAGAAAGGATCGCTGTTTGTGTTTTGCAAGGTGGGGATTGCCCGATACCAGTTCATTGATCTTCTGGTACAGGGCAGCCTTTTTTTTTGGGTTTTTGGATAGTAAACTTGAATTACACAATTTTATGGCTTGATCACAGTCTGCTCTTGATTTTAAAAAAAAGATGGCCGGCAGCAAATGGTACCTGTCCAGAATTTGAAGGATATCTCCAAATGGGGGAAGTTTTCCAGAATGTGATATTAAGGGCCTGTTTTTGGCATTTGTAAATTTAAATACTTTTTTATGCAGTCTTTTTTTCTGGTCTGATTTAGAATGTTCCATCAACGGGAAAAGGGTTCCTGAAGGGTGCATAAAAAGAGTGAAAAGGGGAACGGGGCGGTGGTAATTCTCGATGACCTGGCATCTTTTACCCCTGATGGATTCAAGCCATTTTGCAATTTGAAAAGGATTTCCAATGGTGGCTGAAAGCAGGAGCAAAGGAATGCGAACCGGCAGATAAATCATGATTTCTTCCCATACCACCCCGCGCTGCTCATCTCCTAGAAAATGGGCTTCATCCAGAATAATAAGGTCACAGGTTAAATTTTCTCCTGTATACATGGCATCGTAAAGCTGATTCCTCAAAATCTCTGTTGTACCGATAACAATTGCTGCATCTGGATTCTCCTTGATATCCCCTGTGAGAATCCCTACATTTTCTTTACCGAAAAGTTTTGAAAACTGGGTGTGGATGGAATTGGTCAAAGCCTTTAAAGGGGTTGCGTACCATACTTTTCCTTGCCTTTGGATTGTTTTTTGGGCAACCTGTTCTGCGATCCAGGTTTTTCCTGAGCCAGTGGGCGCTGTTACCAGACAATCATATTTCATTATCGCTTCTATGGCCTTAATTTGAAAGGGGTCAGGATTGAACGCGCTTTCTTCAGGAACACCAATTTTATTAAATATTTTTCTTAAGGACTTGTCTGACCCGGGCTTCATTTGTTTTATACCTGGTCTTTTATAGTAATTTTTCAATTGTCAGACAAATCCAATTCTTCTGGATGGATTTTAATACTCTGTTTGTCACCGGCAAGATGTCTCCGCTGTTTATCTTTATACTTTCTTATTTGCAGTTTAACATTGTCTGAAAGTGTATCAATGGCTGAATACATGTTGTTTTCAATTTCTTCTTTTGCATGGATTTTGATCTTGTCACAGTGCAGGTTTATATCAACGATATTACGTAATTTTTCAACTGATAAAACAATATGTGCTTCACCAGGGCTATCAAGCATCTTATCCAATCTATCAAATTTTTTATGGATGTGGGATTTTAACGAATCTGACGAATCTATGTTTTTGAATGTAATCGATATTTCCATAGGACCTCCAAAAAAAGGTAAATTTCTTTATTACACAATACCATATCCAAAAATCACTATCAATGATTGAAATATGACCCAAATCCACCATCAAATTTTCATTTGCCGTCTGGCTATGGTGTCGTGCACTATCCCTGGCCATCAGCAAGGTGCAGATGCAAGACCACAAGGAGTGACGAAAGAGGCCTAAGTCATACTCCGCAGGGAGGAACAACCGCAGTCAGCGCAGCAGGTGGTATTTTAAACCCTTCTGATTAACACAACATCATAACAAAGTTCATTTTTAATTCTGCGGGCAATCTGTTCTCTTTATTTTTAATTAAGGCATGATCAGGATAGGTGTATTTAAAAGGAAAAATGATTTAAAAATTTCATTCTTGCAAAAGCAGGAAAATACAGGCAATCTAAAATAAAAATCAGATCTTATCCCGAAACTGCCCCGAGCTGTATTGGTGATAAGCATGGGTGATGCGTTTTTAATTGGTAAGGACATAAAATTTGGGAAATAGTTCATGTTAAAAAATTCTTTTCAACACATACCTGGAATTGGAGAAAAAACAGAGAGACAATTGTGGAACTCTGGAATAATTGACTGGACTAGTTTTTTCAAAACCTCACACATTAACCTGTCGCCAAAAAAAATTGAAACCATGACAGATTGCATAGAGGGATCTAAAAAAAATCTTCAATCTAATAACCCAAAATTCTTTTCCGGTTTAATGCCGGCAGCTCAGCAATGGCGCATTTTTGCAGATTTCAGAAGCTCAACTGCTTATATAGATATCGAGACAACAGGTTTGCAAATGTGGGGCTGTGAGATTACAACCATTGCGCTTTATGACGGCAGTTCTATCAAATATTATGTCCAGGGGCATAATCTGGATGACTTTATTGAAGATATTGAAAAATACAATGTTATCGTAACTTATAATGGTAAAACCTTTGATGTCCCTTTTATTGAAAAACATTTCAGGACAAGCTTGAACCATGCCCACATAGATTTAAGGTATGTTTTGAAGTCCTTAGGGTACTCAGGAGGACTAAAGAAATGTGAAAAAGCCATGGGAATTGACAGGGGAAACCTTGATGGGGTTGACGGTTATTTTGCAGTCCTGCTCTGGCATGATTACCAGCAGAATCAAAATGAAAAAGCACTTGAAACTTTGCTTGCGTACAATATTGAGGATGTAGTCAATCTGGAGATTCTCATGGTCATGGCTTACAATATGAGGATTAAGGCCACTCCTTTTGCTAAAACCCATAGACTGCCTTTACCAAAGGTTCCAAAGATACCATTCAAACCTGATTCTGAAACTATTGATAGAATAAGACAGCAAGCCTTTTCTTTATATGGTTTTTAAAACACTATCTTCCGCCGCTTCTAAAGAACCCATAACCCGCCCCAATAAAGCCTCCGGCAAGGTGACTGAATTGTGAAATTCTGTCGACTTTAAGAGTTGAAACCACTTCACTGCCAATGAAAAGAAAGGCAATAATTATAAAAGTCAAAGGTATTTCTCTTGATTTAATATTTGAAAAAGAACTTAGCAAAATCAGCATAAATGCTATTCCACTTCCTCCTATAAGGGAGTTGGTGAATAGAAAGGCGTTTAGCAGTGCTGTGGATATTGCTGTAATCAAAATCATTTCTAAAAGCTTGCCTGATCCGTATTTCTCTTCAAGTAAAGGACCCACAAGAAGAATTATCATCAAATTTCCAATGAGATGAGTCCAACTGCCATGACCTGCAATATAAGAAAATAATCTCAGATAAAAATAGGGATTTGAAAATGATATATGAGCCGGAGAAGAAAAAAACTGTGCTAAAAACCCATTACTGAAAAATATCAAAACACAGAGAGCTAATATAGCATAGGTAAGGATGACAGGTGCATTATATTTGATTTTCATGGATAGTCTTCAATTCCTTTCAAACCGGGATTATCATGTTTCAAAATAGTACAGGTTTCAGATTCCTTGTCAAAAACAATAACTGCTTTTCCAGATTTAAGCTGCCCAAGTACCTGGGAGATTTTTGTTTCCAGCGGGATTTCAATTTCTCCATAGTCAGTGCCGTCCCGGGTAACAAATTCTTCAATAACACCTTGTAATGCTTCATAAGATAGTTTTTCAAATGGGACTTTAACAGCTGAGATTTTTTCAGTGATTGTTTGTTTGGTGCAAGTCAATTGGGCTATTCCTTTTTTAAACCGGTAAAATTTATTGATATATTTACTTTTGCAAAAGTGAGTTGTCAAGGAATAGGTTGGCTTATCAGCTGAGACACATTAATATCTTTTTTCTATCAAGCCATTTCTTGAAATCATTGATATGGAAATGGGCAAAGAGCCTGGTAGTTGACGGGGGGTAAAACACCCCTTGAAAGGGTCTATAAATTGCTGTCAAAGCTGCACTCTATAAGGGTATACAAGGATAAGGGGTCCCAGGTTTCCAAGGACGTAGAGGCATTGTTGAACAAATATGTACAACCGGTAACGTCAATCTTTAAAAATTTATCTAAACCACTGAAATGGCAGTCTTTTTTGACACACGACCTATTTTTATTAACCGACATTCCCTTAACTGTCCAGAAAGAATCTGAAAAACACGATCTGAACAAGGCAAAGGTATGTTGAAATTTATAGTGCACTTCAAACTGTAAAAGATTTTGAAACACGCAAAAAGCTTCTTGTTGAATCCTATAATTTGTTTTATAACCTCGATAGTTAAAAACAGGCATCCCTGATATCCCATTAAGCCTGCCACATTCAGAAGAGAGCCAGAAAGAGAGAGGAGAGATATAATAATGAAAAGATCAATAGGCGCTAAAACCATAGTTTACCCAGCCCCGGTTCTTATAGTAGCCACATATGATGAAGAAGGAAAAGCCAATGCCATGGCAGCTGCCTGGGGTGGTATCTGCTGTTCAAAGCCTCCATGCGTAACTGTGTCATTGCGTAAAGCCACATACAGTTATCATTGTATTATCCAAAGCAAGGCGTATACCTTAAATATTCCAACTCAAAAATATGTTAAAGAGGCTGATTACTTGGGAATGGCCACTGGTAAAACCGAGGATAAATTTAAAAAAGCAGGACTTACTCCTGTTAAAAGTGAATTAGTTAATGCTCCCTATATTCAAGAATTTCCTTTGATACTGGAATGCAAACTTCTTCACACTTTTGAGATAGGATTACACACACAATTTATTGGTGAAATTATTGATGTTAAGGCAGATGAATCTGTGCTGAATGATTATGGACTGCCGGATATAGAAAAAGTTAATCCAATCATTTATGCACCATCATGTAACACTTATCACGGTATCGGTAATAAGATCGGTGATGCATTTTCAATTGGCAAAGACATAAAATGATTACCAAAATTTGATTTGATCAATCACGCTTTAGATCTGGTTCGTCTGTTAAAACAAATACAGGTTTTACAAGATGCACTCTGGCAACATCTTGTTTTAGCAAAACAAACGAGTCCATATATATTGTCACCTTCTTCAAGAAAATCGTTATCTTCCATGGGGCACCTCTTAGAATTCCTTATCTAAAATTTTAATAGCCCAGTATTATCTGGAATCCAGTTATTATAATTTTTGTCATATCGTATATTGTCTTCTGTTTGAAAATCTCTGCATTCTTGAGTTAGATTTTTCTTTTCCAGCTTTAACAAATACAGACATATGGGGAATCTGATCCTCGTGACACAGAGAGAACCCAGTAATTTTTTTAGTCTCAAGGCGGCAGTCTATACCCTCGCCAACGGATTCCTGTGTTTCAATACTGGCTATTGATGCCTCTTTAATAAACTTTGTGACCTCACTTTTCAATACTTTAAACTCTTTTCCTTCTTTAAACCAGTCAATGGCATCAAGCGCATAGCTGCCAATAAGTTTTTTGAAAACAGATAAGAAAGTTCCAGGTTTTCCAAAGCAATCCATGCCGGTTACTTTACCATTAATCATAAATACGGCTCCAATCTGGGATTCTGAATTTCTGAAACCATCTATATATTCTTTGAGCAATAATTTTTCCTTTTTGTATATTTCGCTCATGGCCATGCTGGGTGAAATCGCATCGTGCCTCTGCGCTTTTTCTGAAATTTCATTCCAAAGAGCGCCCTGATCAGTTTGGAATTTTCCTTCTTCGCGTACTGAACAATTTACATGCTGCGATTTCATGGCCCTTAAATTAGAAGACATCATTCTATCTTCTGTTGAAAAAGATGGAGAATTATATGACCAGCGGCCCTGTTCAACACAGCTTACCGGAATAATAATTGTGGAATCAGCCGGCACCAGGATGGTTGTATTAACTATCCTGTTTTGTTTTGCACCGACAAGCTCTTCGCCATCTAAAATAAGGACCATTTTTGATGATTTGTTTACAACCCTAAGCTCAGGCACTGAACCTTCTTTTGCCACTTCAAGGATCTCAATGGTTTTTTTATCCAATGCTTCATCCAAGGTGAAGTAGTTGAATGTAATGCGATAATTAGAAAGAAGCGGGTACATTGAAAGATTTTTAAAAGATTGTTTTCTGCCTATTTTAAACTGTCCCAAGAAATCTGTAATAATTTTTTCCATGACTTTTTTTCCTCCTTCTGATTGATATTACAAATTTTATAGCATCATAGTTTGTCAGATCCGGTCACAGCATCCATCTTTTTTTTAATAATTTTTATAAAGCATTGAAATAAGGTTGAAATGTTCTGTCCAAAATGGTTTATTGTCAATTATTGCCCTAAATAATCATTATATGGAGTCATAATATGGCACGTGGTGAGCAATTAGGACGGCAATGGATAATTCTTCAACTATTAATTTCTTCAAAAACAGGCAAATCTGTCTCTGTCATTGCTGAGAAAATAAGTTGTCATACTCGAACTGTTTATCGAGATCTTGAAGCGCTTCAGCTGGCAGGTTTTCCGATTTATGATGAAAAACAAAACGGGAAAAGTGTGTGGTTGATCCTGGACTCAGGGAAAAAAATATCAATGCCTTTATCCTTGCCTGAACTTATGGCTCTTTACTTTGGAAGGGATCTGCTGAATGTTTTAAAAAATACAGTTTTTCATGATTCTCTTAAATCTCTTTTCAGTAAAATTAAAACAACTCTTCCAAAAGGATATATGACCTTCCTTGAACAGTTTGAAAAAAATTTAAAGATTGGACAGCAACCCTATAGACATCATCGGAATACGGAATTAAACAAAACATTAAATACAATCAATAAAGCCATAGAAAAAAACAGATGTGTTGATATTTCATATTTTGCAATCAGTAGAAATAAAAAGTCTAAGCGCCGAGTGGCACCATATAATATCTGGTTTTCAAAGGGAACTTTTTATATTATTGGTCACTGCATGATGCGAAAAAAAATGAGGACTTTTGCCTGTGACCGGATAAAGAGTATTGATATTACCGATAAATCTTTCATGATACCGGACAATTTTAATATTGACGACTATATAAAATTAAGTTTTGGAGTGTTCCATGGAGAAACTACAAAAATAAAAATTTGGTTTGCACCTGAAGCAGCAGAATATATAAAAGAGAAAAAATGGCATGAATCTCAAGAAATCATCAAGCAAGAAGATGGATCAATAATATTTAAAGCTGAAGTTGCAGGGATTCATGATATTAAAATCTGGGTGATGAGCTGGGGAGCTAAAGCTAAAGTTATTGAACCAGAACCTTTAAGGATGGAAATACGGAATGAAATTGATGCTCTGCTAGAATTGTATAATTGAAGAAAGGATCAAACAAGCATTCTACTGAGGTGTTGACTAAATCTATACGTCCGGGGTAATGGTTAAAAATCTTAAATCCTTATTTTACCCATCCTGACTCATTAATCAGGTTTGAATATATATCTTTACAGATCTTTCAATTTTTTGATATTCGTATTGTCTGTTATAAAATTCAAAGGATGCAGTGGTTGGATAATATGGGAAAGAAATACTCAAGCAAGGCCCTTTTGAGAATGGAACTAATAATATTGGTGAATTTTTAGCAGTTGTTCATGCATTGGCGTTGTTTAAAAAGCAAGATATTCAGCAATCAATATATTCTGATTCACTTGTTGCCATTGGAAGGATAAAGAAGAAGCAGTGCAAAACAACGATTGAGCAAGATGATCAAATCAAAAACTGTTTGAGCTGATGACAAGAGCTGAATACCAACATATATGCCAATAAGATTTTAAAATGGCATACCCATTTATGGGGTGAGATTCCTGCTGATTTTGGGAGGAATAAGAAGTCTTTTTCAAGATTTAAGAGGGCTTCTTGGATAACCGACCAGGGCGATCATCAGATAGCAGTCAAATGTTTTAATATTCTTCATGAGCTCATTGATGCAATGGAAGCTGGTGATGAAATCGTTTTTGCCGATGAGTATGGTACATGGATGATTACAGGAGATGAAAAACGGTTTGTAAAATCATATTTAATATCTTTATCAGAGATATCCACCCCTGAAGAATATACTATTGGTGCAATTCCGCTGATACAAAGGGATAGATGGGAATCTTTTTCTAACAAAGTCTATCCCGCTGCAATAAAGATTGGAAATAAAGAGCAGAAAATTCATCTGAAGAAAGAAGTGGAAAAACAAAAAATTAAAGAATAAGGTAAAAATATATGGCAAATCAGGATTATTATCAGATATTAGGGGTTACAAAAGATGTCGATATGGCACAGATAAAGGTGGCTTATCGTGATTTGGCATTTAGATTTCATCCAGACACTAACAAAGATAATCCAGATGCAGTTGACAAAATGAAACAGATAAACGAGGCGTATGCCGTATTGTCAGATTCCAAAAAGAGACGCGATTACGATTCACTGAGACAACAATACGATTCTGCCGACGCTTATACACACTTTCGAAAAAATTATTCAGATCAGGATATTTTTACCGGAACAGATATTCACACAGTTTTTAATGAATTTGCAAAATCTTTTGGATTCAGAAATTTTGATGATATTTCTCAAGAATTTTATGGCAGCAAAGGAAAAGTGTTTGAATTCAAAGGCTCTGATTTCTCCTTTAAAGGATTTTTCTTTGGTAGACTGGATGTTGGGAAATCTTCGTTTAAGGTTCCCCTCCCGGGCAAAATGGGATGGATCATTCAGGCATTGCTGCAAAATATATCTGGTAAAAGGATTTCGCTAAAAGGTAAAAATCTTTATGACACCATTCAAATTAGTCCCGACATAGCTAAAATGGGCGGCCCATATGCATATTTTCATAGATGGAAATCAAAAAAACTGGTAGTGAAAATTCCGCCCAATGTACCCTATGGTCAACAGATTCGCCTTTCGGGTATGGGTAAAGATGGTAAAGGTGGGGGGAAATCTGGGGATCTTTATCTGAAAATCGAAACGAAACTATCTCTTGCAAACAAAATTAGAAAGTATCTTCCATTTTAACCAGGCATTGAAAATAGGTTCCCGCATAAAAAGAAAGCAAAGATACTCTTATCAAAAAGTAAAAAAGGGCAAGGCCCCAAAAATTAGATGACTGGTTTATCCAAAATTGCATTTTTAGATATAATTAGATGAATTTAGTATATAAAATGGCGGAAGTGCATGGGAATCGAATCCACCCACTACATTATAAACATTTGATTTCACAGTTTAATTTTCAATAATTTTTATTTTTGGTAAAGTCTTGGTAATGTTGATCATTTAACTAATCTCAGCAAGCCAGATAATTTTTCTGAGCCCGCTTCCATTAATTCACGTTTCCTGGCGACTTCGGTCTTTGCATATTTATTGACCGAATCCAGCCGGGCATGATCAGTAATAGTTTGGAGATCCGACAATGCCATCCCTTGTTCATTGATAAATTGGCTGCATGAGCTATGCTTCAGCCCAGAGTACATATCAATATTTTCTCCGGCTTTTTTGCAGGCATCTTTCCATATAGTATTTAAAGATTCATTGGTATAACGCTTCCCAGCCTTCCTGGCCCGAGGGTTTTGAAACATGAAATCCCCTGGTTGTTGTGCCAGAAAATCAATTAATGGAACCATCCTGGAATGACATGGAATGACGTGTTCCTTGCTGGTCTTGGTGCTGCTTACCAGTTTTCTGGCGCTTATGCTCCGCCGAATGGTAAACACCTTATTGATCAAATCATAGTCGCACTTGTGCAAGGCACATGCTTCGGCAGGTCGTCGCAAATGATATTTTAAAAACCAGAAAATGGGCTGGTGTTCTTCTGGGATTACGTCAAGGATTGAAATTTGTCTGTCAGATGGCAGCCAGGTTATAGTTGGCTCAACAATCTCATAATCTTCTTTTTTGGGGAATGGTGGGATCTCAAAAATTCTTTTTGCTCTCCAGGCATAGTCAAGGAAGGCATGAAAGCACATCATGACGTTATGTTTCCCTTTGCCGGATAATTTTAAAGATTCAAGTAATTTGTCCAGAGTGTCAAGTTGAACTTCGTGAAGCTGGATTGGGTATTTTTCAAAGAATGGCTTTATCCAGTTCCTAAAATAAGATTTATATCCTTTGTATGTGGCCGGTTTTTTTTTGGCTTTAGTTTTCAACCATTTTTCAAAATAAGGGATAACATCAGTCCATCCCTTTTTGGTGAATTCTTCGATTCGAAATGTGCATTCGCCGCGTCTGGCTTGTTCCCATCTACCTTGGATGAGGGCAAGGAGTTTTTGTGCTAGCTTATAACCCTGGCATTTATCTTTATCTGGGATAAAGTTATTCTTTTCGCCGAGAAGGTATTGTCCACCCTTTTTCTTTTTAAAGGCTGTTACGGGCATATAATTTCCATTGTATTTATCAATGAATATTAATTTGTGGGCTTTTTCATCATACCAACCGATACGCCATCTATTTCGATCAGAAAAATAATAAGGCTTTCCCTTCATGCATACATCTCCCTTTATAAATTCTTTTATAAACGATGTATTATGATAGGGAGTATATGTCAATTTTAATCCTATTTGAATATAAAATTTAATTATTTGATTGAATCTCAACCAAAGTTTGAGAGATCTATTCTTTTTGTTGCCCTTTAACGGTTTCCTTTATTAAGAATCTGCCGTATACCAGTTTTTGTTTTAGCTGTATAAATCCCTTTAAATCGGTTTGTTTTTTCCCAATAATAAACTTCACAAAAATCTTGCCGAGCTGTTGCTTTTTGTACTTTTTTCCATTCTTTCTCAGTTAGAACTAACAAGTCTTCCTCGATGGTTAAAATCTCGGGTTTCCTAATTGATTCCTCTTGGCGGGAAATACCCCGCTTAAAAATATTATTTGGTATTACCAGTTGATTTCTCTTGGCGGATTCAACCAGAAGGTATCCCTTTTTCTCATTCTCTCTTAAAAGACAATATTCTACATCGTTTTTTATTTTTGTCATGGCGGGCCTCTCTTTCCCATCCTACTAAACTTCGTTTTGCTTTACAGCAACCATTACAGATAAAATTTTTTTGTTAATTTTTCCTACCCGTGTAGTCGTTAAATGTGGGATAATGGTGACTTTTATTTTTTAAAGGCAAAAAAATATTGTGATATTTTGCTAAGTCAGTTTCGGGAACCTTTTATCTACACGGCTTATGAGCTATAAGGGATATTTTTTATAGAATACATATAATAATAATATGATTATCAATATTTGACATCATATGCTTTGATGATTTACAAGGTATATGTATAAAGTCGTTACTACTCAAACTTATGGAATCATATGCATATTAAGAAAGATTATTCAAAAGATCTTCATTTAGCAAAAAAAATATGTAAAGAATTGTTAGCTAAAAATAAAGATGTTATTATTGAACTTTATAAGCTTCATCACACTTTGTTTATAAGGATGGCGTGGAAACTTCTTTATAACAAAAAGGAAAATTATGTTAAAGGTGTGGTTAGTAAATTCTGGATTGAACTTTTAAATCCGAAAATAATTTGTAGTTATAAGGCCATGGCATCCTTAAAAACATATTTGGCAAAGATTTTCAAAAAAAAGATTATAGATAATAATCGTGCTTTTAGTCGATCCAAAAAACACAATGGAAATAACCTAAAATGTGAGTTAACCGATGATTTGAGCATTCAATCCATGGAAGATGACTTTATTCAAAAAGAAAGGTCAAAACTTACACAAGAAGCAATTTTAATGCTTGCACAAAGTTCCCCAAAAGATGCTGATTTAATAAGAATGTATTTGGACGGTTTGACTTACGGGCAAATGGCAGAAAAGAAACTCAAAGATCAAAAAAAAGATCAAAAGAAATTGATCAAATTGACAAATGCTATAAAAAAACAGTTTACAAGAGAAAGAACAGGAGCTTTGGTTAAATTCAAAATATGCTTTAAAAGGTGTTTAGATATGCATAACCTGACACTTGATGATATGGGATTTTAGAATAATTGCTTTGAAAAGAATATGAATATATAGGCTCTGAAATTATATTTTAAATAGGATTTACAAAAATGAAAACGAACTCTCAACATGATAGATATAAAGAATTCTCAGTTCAAATTTGTCATGGCAATGGAGCTAACCAGGAAAAATCAATACTGAAAATGGTATTATTTAAAAATAAATTTAAATTAAGGAATCATGCAGTCAAGCATTTTTTAGATGCGGATGAATTTGAAAAAGTGTGGAAAAAATTTTTACCTGATAAAATTGGTTCTTTGGAAAAACATATTACAGATTTGA
>Ga0209361_1000843_pt1 | contig 24491 bp, 36 predicted proteins | sample SaaInlV_200m_DNA_3_FD_184657 | JGI IMG/M metagenome (GOLD analysis project Ga0209361, IMG submission 184657) | Marine microbial communities from expanding oxygen minimum zones in the Saanich Inlet - SI037_S4LV_200m_DNA (SPAdes) (version 2) | ecosystem: Environmental > Aquatic > Marine >... | reverse complement strand
CGGTCTACACGTGGGTCGGTTAGTTGTCCAAAGTGCTTTTCTATCGCCTTCAGTGCTTTTGGGGTCATAGCTATTCTCCTGTTTGCAAGATAGCTATTTTTACCTCAATTTAGATGCAATCGCCCTGTCGCTGGCGTAGTTCTGACAACGGTTTAATCTGGTGTTGGGAGCGTGGGTGCTTAATGGCAAAAGAAAACCCTGAATTATCAAAAAAAGCAAAAAAAGGGGAATTAATGACACTCGGATGGAAAGGCGGAGTTCCTAAAGGTTTTAAAGGGAAGAAAAAAGAAGGCACTTTCAATTACCTTGCTCAATGGCAAGGGCTTGCAGGGAAAGACCTAGACATTGAAACAGATACAGCCCTAACTATTACTTGTTCTTTGTCTGGCGTTAATGTTAATTTCTCAAAAGACGGTTGGAAGGAATAATCGGGGGAAATATGAATTTTGTAGCAATTGATGTTGAAACAGCAAACGAAGATTTTTCTTCTATTTGTCAAATTGGCATAGCAAAATATTCTAATGGTCAAATTATCGACGAGTGGTGTACATTAATCGATCCAGAAGATTCTTTTTCACCTATCAACACATCTATTCATGGCATTTCAGAAAATGATGTCAAAGAAGCTCCTAACTTCTTGAGTGTTGCTCCTAAACTCAGAGATTTTCTAAAAGACTCGATTTCTGTGTGTCACACACATTTTGATCGAGTTGCAATTGCAAGAGCCTGTGAACGACATAACATTCCTTCATTCAATACAACTTGGCTAGACTCTGCAAGAATTGCAAGACGCACGTGGAAAGAGTTTTCTCAAAGTGGGTATGGGCTTGCAAATATTTGTGCACATTTGGGGTATGAGTTCAAACATCATGATGCTCTGGAAGATGCAAAAGCTTCTGGACATATCGTGCTTATGGCTGTTCAAGAAACTGGTTTATCAATCGATGATTGGCTCAAACGTGTTGAACAACCTATCAAACAAAACAGTCAAAACTACAATAGAGAAGGTAATCCTGAAGGGGCTTTATACGGTGAAATTGTATGTTTTACAGGAGCATTAGAAATTACAAGAAGCGAAGCGGCTGATTTAGCCGCCAGCGTTGGATGTAATGTTACATCTGGTGTTACAAGAAAAACAACAATTCTTGTCGTAGGAGATCAAGATTTACAAAAACTAGCGGGTCATAAAAAAAGCTCTAAGCATAGAAAAGCAGAAGACATGATGCTAAAAGGGTTTCATATCCGCATAATAAATGAAAGCGATTTCAAAAAAATAGTCAAACATGCTCTAGCCAATTAGCAGCAAAAAAGACTTCCGAATTCTCCATGAACTGCACCCTATAAACAAGACACAAAATTAAAGCCCCCCCGCTTGGTTACTTGAACAGACACCTTTTTTGATAAGGTGTCTGTTTTGTTTTCAATTGTATCCTCTCGTAGTTGTAGAAGGCAATATAGCCATCCACAATCTCTTGGGCTTGGCGAAAAGTTGGGACTGGATATTGCCGAAGCGCTTCCTCTTTGAAATGTCCGAAGAAGTTTTCCATGGGTGCATTATCCCAACAATTACCACGCCGAGACATGGATTGCTTCATCTGGTATCTTGTTGTCAGGAGAAAGTACTCCTCAGATGTGTAAGGACGCCCTTGGTCGCTGTGAATCAGTACTTCATCCTTGATCTCTTCTTTTTGTGTTGCTAGTTTGACGGTATCTGTGACTAAAGAGATAGAATTCTCCTTTCCCAAGAGGTGTGCTACGATGAAACCATCGAATAAGTCCTTGATAGTAGACAGGTACGCCCAACCTCGTTGCGTCATCACGTAGGAAACATCGGTGACCCATTTCTCGTTCGGTTTTGTCGCAGTGAAATCTCGTCTCAGAATATTTTCGTAGCGGTGATAAATGTCTATGTGAGGCGTCTTCTTATAGGGTTTGCGTTTTCTGGCTACAGAGCGGATATTGATCTTTTGCATCAAGCGTAGAACGGCTTTGTGATTGATCACATGTCCCTGCTGTTGAAGAGCAATCGTGATACGGCGATAGCCATAGGTTTTGCGTGATTTTAGCCAGGCTTCTTCTACTAACTGCATTCGTTTCAGATCAGGGTCTGGTTCTTTGGAACGCTTTAGCCACTCGTAGTAGGCGGCTCGCGAGAGTTTGAAGAATTTGCACATCGCTTTCACTTCAAATTCTTCTCTGTATTTATAGATGACCCGATATTGCGCTTCGCGAGCATCTCCTTGCGCAATTGGGAATGGTATTTTTTTAGGAGAGTGTTCTCCATCCGAAGACGAGCCAACTCTTCGGCTTCGCTTTCGACTACCTTTTGAGGACGGCCAAGTGGCTGTGTAAAAGCTGCCATCCCTTTCTGTCTATATTGCTTCGTCCAGATTTTTACCCGCTCTGCCCTGCGTAGACCAAGCACTTTGGCGATTTCTGCTCGTGTCAGCCCCTCTTCGAAGAACATGCGGACCGCTTCCAGCTTCGTCTCAACTGAATAGTGTTTTGCTCCTTTTTTGCCTGCCATAATAAAAAGCACCTCCTGTTTTACATACAGGAGGGCTTTCTTTTCGTGTCTACTTTTATGGGGCTAGTTCATAAAGAATTCGGAAGTTCTAATTTTGCTGGATCATCGCAAACTCAACACCAGATGGTTCATTGAAAAGACAGAGCCACACGTCAGGGGAAATTTCAAAAGGTGGATCTTTGATCAGCCCGCCGTGCTCTGCGACTTCTTTTGCTTTGGCGTGAATATCTTCCACTTGAATATAGAGTGAAACAAAAGGCAGCTTTGCGCGCTTTAGGGTAAAAATCCCGCCGCCAGTGATTTGGGGTGGCTCATGATTCATCTTGTAGAAGCCTACATCGTTCTCTTTTTTCAAATCCCAGCCAAAAACATCTTGAAAGAATTTAGCAGATTTTTCCTGATCGTGGGTTGCGAGTTCCCACCAGACAATTGGATTAGGCATTTCAGCTCCCTGCTCAATTAGCGAATGTGAATAAATTGATAATATTTCCATTCTGAATTTTCAAAAACAAGCTCATATTCACCTATGTTAACTGATGTACGCAAAAGATGCCTTTGGCAGACTTTGGGGCTGCCCTCACCCTCCGCCCTCTCCCAAAGGGAGAGGGGACTTAATCCCTTCTCCCCTTGGGAGAAGGCTAGGATGAGGGGAAAGGAAGTCCAATTTATTTACTGCGTAACATCAGATGTTAATTTTCTCAGCATCTTCACTATTTTTAAAAGGATGTCATTTTTTTATTGCTGCAAAGAGGGGTTTCCGGGATGGCTTGCAGGTCAATACTAATTGCAGCTAGAATTAATTGAAAGCCCAGTATAACTAAAACAACAGGTATCATGATCGTTCCGGTTGGCGCCGGAACACCAAGCCTTGCATATTTGATCCACTTTATAATGCCAAATGCTAATCCAAAGAGAAACATAGGAATGCCACTGGATAGATAAAGAGCATCTATGCCAAAGTCAAAGAGAAATTTTTTAAGGAAAATTCTTCGCAAGAACATTAGGGTGAGCTTTGGGGGAAATTCGAACAAAGTTTTCCTAATAGATAAATTTGAGACTTCATTCCCATAAATAGCTGGATATGGAATATCTTTGATAAAAGCATCTAAAAGATATAGTTCCCCTAAAAGAGAGGTTTCGAAAAAAAATCTCTTATGAATTCTGTCGAAGGAAAGAGTTTTCAGAGCTTCATATCGTATAGCAAAGAACCCATTCGTGGGATCAAAACAATTCCAATAGCCTGTAGAAGCTTTAACGAGAAAACTTAACCCTATATTTCCAATTTGGCGTATCAAAGGCATGGATTTTAGCGCATTGAAGTCGCGAAAACGATTCCCTTTCGTAAAATCTGCTTCTCCTAAAATGAGGGGTTCTAATAGAGGACGCAAATCGTATTGGCTCATTTGCCCATCCCCATCGATCTTAACAACAATTTGAGCATTTAGTTCAAGCGCTTTTTTGAACCCTGAAAGCATCGCCCCACCTACACCCTCGTTTATGGCATGAGTAATTAAGGTGATGCGAGAATCTTTCTTCTGAAGTTGCGCTACGATTTTCCCTGTATCATCCGGGGAGGCATCATCCACAACAATAATATTTCGAATAAATTCTGGAATAGACCTTAGCGTCTCTTCAATTTGTTTTTCCACCTTATATGAGGGGATGACAACAACAAGATTATATTGCTCTAAGTTAGCAGAAAATACTTTCATAATGCCTACAGTTGGGCGTAATTCTTAATTTGAAAGCCAGGAGATGAACTAAATCTCACTCACTACTAAGAATTCTTTTAGTGGCAAGTGAGATTTAGTGAAGCAGGGATAACAATGCTAAATAAAAAAGTTAACGCGCTTTTTCTTTAGGCTGACCATCATCTAATTGCATAACCTGGCGTAGCGTGCCAAGAATTAGCAAGCCCAGCTTGAGACCTTGCCCGCTAGAAAAGGAAAGGGTTTCACCTTCTTTTTCAGCGTTTTTGATCAGGAAATAGGCAGTACCGATTCCCGTTAGCGCGCCAACGACTGCGCCAATGAGCAGCGTCTTGCTTTTCCACGAGCTATCTGTTTTTTCAATCTCTTTCATTTTAGTAGACTCCCTTATTTTTGCCGAAAGAATCTTCTTATGCTTGCAGAAATTCCTTCGACAAAGAAGATTGGTTTTGCTGTTTCATCCGCTAGTCCTTCGATCTTCTTTCCAAGCATGCAAATGAGGTTGTAAAGTTGGTGGGTATAGATGGGTGTGATCTGAAGTAGTTTTGCGACACCGTAGATTATCCCTACAAGAAGAAGCAAGAAGATGATGGCAAAAAATATGACAGGAATCAGTAACCAAATCGTTGAGATATCTGCCCAGAGACTATCTGTAGCACCCGTTTGCGTGGCTGCACCCACAGATGCCGCGACGAAAATAAGCACTGTAATACCAAGGGGAACGAATATCTGCCAGAGCAGGTCACGTTTATGTGCTCGGAAAGCTGTTGTTCTTTTTGAGGGGGGAAGTATTTTCTTCATTACCATTATTTTAGCATATTTGCATCTGAAGGGCGTTGATTTTGACATAATGGAAGCAAGTTGACTGGCGAACGTGGGCGGTTTTTTATCTAATATAAAAGTTTACCAAAAAAGTTAGGGTTAAGTGTCATTTTTATTGTGTGTTTTGTTATAATTGGAGGTGGTCGTAATTTACAGTACAAAGAAAGGAGTTTCTTATGGCTGAAACGCAAGGATGCGCACGTGTGACCAGTAGTGTTGCTACTGATCCCGCTGACGACCAGAAAACATCCGATGAAGTTCTTGAAAAAAAGGAGATAAAAATGACAGCTCGTGTTGGGCAAAAAGCCCCTGAATTTACCGCTCCCGCTTATTATAAAGGTGGGTTTACGGAGGTTTCGCTTTCTGATTTTGCTGGAAAGTGGGTATTGGTTTGCTTCTATCCCGGTGACTTTACCTTTGTCTGAGCGACCGAAGTATCGGCGGTCGCCGACAAATATGATGTTTTACAGAACTTAGGGGTTGAAGTTATCTCCGTAAGTGTAGATAGCCACTTTGTACACAAAATGTGGAACGACCATGAATTGACCAAAATGGTGGATGGGGGTATCCCCTTCCATATGGCTGCCGACCAGGCAGGCAACGTCGGACGTGCCTACGGCGTCTGGGACGAAAATCAGGGCATCGAATTGCGCGGACGCTTTATCATCGACCCGGATGGTGTCATCCAGGCGATGGAAGTGTTGACGCCGCCCGTCGGGCGCAAGATGGCGGAAACGGTGCGCCAGATCCAGGCTTTCCAACATGTGCGAAAGACGAAGGGCGCAGAAGCTACGCCTGCGGGTTGGGAACCCGGTGAACTGACATTGAAACCTGGTCCGGATATGGTCGGGAAGATTTGGGAAGTTTGGAATCCAAAGATGGAGAAGTAGTTCGGCTACTTAATCCTTTCCAACTCACGTGGACGGCGTTTTGTCGTCCACGTTTTGTTTAAGGGGATTGGGCTTGACTCTTTCGGTAAATTTATATATTATACAAACAGGTTTGCAATACAAACCAACGAAAGAAGGAGTTCCCTATGACAACGGATTTGGATGAAAAACAACTACGCGCCAAACAATATTGGTATATAGACGGCACGTACGAGTTCAATATGGCGGGGATATTTCTCTTGCTCACCCTCTATTTCCTTGCGCTGGCAAAATATGAGGGTACAAAGTTCGGGGCTTTCTTGAGCGTGATTATAGTGCTGGTCTTCCTCGGAGGGATGTTTGGCGTTAGCTGGTTGATTCGCCAACTAAAGAACCGCGTCACCTTCCCGCGCACGGGATATGTCGCTTACCAGCGTGAAAAGAAAGGGAAGCGGAAGAAACGCCTTGTTTGGGTCGCTGGTTTTTCTGGTACTTTATCAGTTTTGATTATTATGGCAATCAACAACGTATCGACGCCGCTGAACTGGATACCGGGCATGGTCGGCTTAGCAATGGCAATCGCGTCGAGCATTTTCGGCGTGCGGATGCGCATTATGCGCTTTTATTGGATCGCGGCTTTGAGTGTAGTAATCGGAACTGCTATCATGTTTGTCTCCGCCGACATGAACATGGGGCTGGCACTCTACTACGGGATCATGGGCGTTGCGCTGCTCGTCATCGGCGGATTTGTGCTCTCGACCTATCTGCGCTCCACCACCCCACCCGAAGAGGTGGAGCATGAGTGATGACATTCGTTCGATCTCGAATGTGGACCGTCTGTTGCACGAGCCGAGCAGAACGATCATCGTGGCGATTTTGTACGCGGTCGAAAGCGCGGATTTTCTTTACTTGCAACGCGAAGCCGGGCTGACTAAAGGAAATCTTTCGGCGCATCTCTCGAAACTCGAAGCCGCCGGATACGTAAAGATAGAGAAGACGTACAAGGGAAAAATCCCGTTGACGCTCTGCGAACTGACCGATGATGGGCGTAAAGCTTTTGAAGAATATCGCAAACAGTTGCAAAGTTTTATTGAAACCGTTCAAACGGAGCAAGAATGACTTACGCTATCCAAACCGAATCCCTGAGTCGATCTTTTGGCACAGTAAAAGCCGTTGACAGACTCTCGCTCAACGTCCCGACGGGGAGTGTTTTTGGCTTTCTCGGACCCAACGGTTCTGGGAAAACGACAACCATCCGCCTGCTGTTGGGCTTATTGGATGCCGAAGAAGGCAAGGCGAACGTGCTGGGCTTTGACACCAAATCGCAGGCGGATGAAATCCGTCTGCGCTGCGGGTCTTTACTGGAACATCACGGTCTTTATGAACGCCTGACTGCAGAAGATAATTTGAACTTCTATGGACGGATCTGGCATCTCCAGAAAAGTGAATTGAACGAGCGTGTGAAAGGCTTGTTGGCCGATATGGGATTATGGGATCGGCGCCACGAACAGGTCGGGAAGTGGAGCCGCGGGATGAAGCAAAAACTGGCGATTGCGCGGACGCTCATCCACCGCCCGAAGTTGGTCTTCCTCGACGAGCCGACTGCCGGTCTCGATCCGATTGCCGCCGCAACCCTGCACGAGGATTTGAGTAACCTGACCCGGCGCGAGGGCGTGACGATCTTTTTGACCACGCATAATCTCGCAGAAGCGGAGAAACTCTGCCAGGAAGTGGGCGTGATCCGTAATGGGAAGCTGCTTGCAGTCGGTGCACTGGACCGGTTACGGGAGCAAGCCGGGGGGCCGCGCGTGAAGATCACGGGATCAAATTTCAGTGAAACGGCAATCAGCCAGATCCGCAAATCCGAACAGGTCGCAGACATCCATCCAGAAAATGGCAAGTTGGTCATCCGCCTGAAAGAAGCGACCGAAATTGCGCCCTTTGTCAGCCTTTTGGTTCAGGCTGGCGCGCAGATCGAGGAAGTCCGCAAGGATAATGCCAACCTGGAAGAGACTTTTATGGCGCTCGTGAATGGCAGCGAGGAGAAAGCGCATGTTTAGCGACATTATCACCATCGTGGGCAAGGAACTGAAGGAAATTTTGAATGCACGCGGCAATCGCAAGGGCGGGCTGATCGGCTTGCTAGTGATCCTCGGCATGTTCGGGATCTATATGCCGCTCATGTCGGGACCCAACTGGATCGAAACGCCGATTTCTCTCTTCTACTGGTTGTGGCTGCCATTTCTGATGGTCAGCAGCACAATTGCAGATGCCATTGCAGGAGAACGGGAACGACACACACTCGAAACGCTATTGGCGAGCCGCGTATCCGATAGCGCCATTTTGCTGGGCAAGATTGCGGGGACGCTGATCTACGGCTGGGGGCTGACGATGGCAATCATGTTCATCAGCATTGCGATTGTCAACATCGTTTTTGGGATACCAAACAGCACGTTCTACATCTACACGCCGATCGTACTCGCCACCAGCATCATTTTCAGCTTCCTGATCGCCCTCCTTTCGGCAGGGATCGGGATCATCGTCTCGCTGCGCGCTGAGACGGTGCGGCAGGCACAACAAACTGTCAGCATGGGTTTTATGGTCATCTTCTTTTCTTTCCTGCTGATCGCACAGTTCCTACCAGTGAAGTTGAGCCTGCTGCTGGTTGAGTGGGTGCAAAGCGCAAATTGGGGCAAGCTCGGTTTTCTTGCCTTCGTTATTCTGACGATAATCGACACGACCCTGCTAAAAATCGCCAGAGCACGCTTCCAACGCTCAAAACTGATTTTGGACTGATTTCCGCAAGCAACAGCCCTGATGAGTTTCAACGGGGCTGTTTTGATTTCACCACAGAGAACACAGAGTCCACGGAGATTTTAAATTTTTTCTCTGTGATTCCTGTGGGCTCCGTGGTAAGGCTTTTCCATTCTTCAGCTATAATTCGGGGGCTAAAAAATAAAATACAGGAGACAAACCCAATGTGCGGTATTTTCGGTATCGTTAAAAAAGAAGAAGATAATTTAGGCGCAATACTCATCGGCGCGGCAGAGCGACTCACCTATCGCGGCTACGACTCAGTTGGGATGGCAACCATCAGCAACGGAAAAATTGACCTTCGCAAGGATGTCGGCAAAGTCGATTCTGTTGCCGAAAAATACAACGTGGGCGAGATGCGCGGTCAGCGCGGTATCACGCAATTGCGTTGGGCGACCTTCGGCGCGCCTTCCCAAATCAATGCGCAACCGCATCTCGACTCAGATGGGGACATGGTCGGCGCGCATAACGGCAACGTCGTCAATAATATCGAATTGCGCCAGCAATTCATCGCCGAGGGGCTCAACGTCCGCTCTGAAAACGATGGCGAAAGCTGTGTCCACGCCGTTGAGCGTTATATCAAAAAAGGCTACGAGATCATCGACGCCATGCGTCTGGCATACGGTGACCTGAAAGGTGACTATGCCTTCGTTCTCGCCCCCGCCAACGACGACAAACTCTACGCACTCAAAAAAGGCTCCGGTCTTGTGGTCGGCATCGGTGAAGACTTCACCTGCCTCTCTTCCGACCTGCCCTCCCTGCTCCCGCTCACGCGCGAAATCCTGCGTCCGCAAGATGGCGAGATTATCATTCTCGGCCACAACAGCGTCGAGCTGCGCGCCATCACCGATGGCACAGTTATCGAACGCGACCCTGAAATAGTCACCGAAACAATGGATTCTGTCCAAAAAGGCGGCTATCCCCATTTCATGCTCAAGGAAATTCACGAGCAGCCCCAAGTTGCGCGGGAATTACATAATTTATTGGATGATTCTCCCGACATCGACGAGGTGATCGAGAAAATGCGAAACGCCCGCAACCTTTACTTGGTCGCTTGCGGAACGAGCTATCATGCCAGTTTAGCCGGTTCCGTTTCATTCGCACAATTAGCAGGACGTGCCACGATCCCCGTGCTTGCCCCGCAATTCATGCCCCAATATGCCCCCACCGTGACCCACGACGATGTCGGCATCTTCGTTAGTCAATCGGGCGAGACCAAAGACGTGCTCAACGCCCTCGCCGCTGCCGAAGCAAAGGGGATGACGCCCTACGGCATCGCCAACGTGATCGGCTCCACGCTCACACAATTTACCAATAGCTGCCTGCCCCTCGGCTGTGGCTACGAGATCAGCGTCCCGGCAACGAAGACCTTCACAAACCAGGTCTACAATTTCATCTATCTCGCTTATAAAATGGCAGGCAAAGACACCGCCGAATTAAAAGTTGTGCCTGAGTTAATGGAAAAAACTTTAGAGATGGTAGCGCCCAGTGTCGCCGACCTAGCCTCCACGCTGGACGATGTCCAAGACATGTACACGCTCGGGTACGGCGCGACGCTTCCCATCGCATTGGAGGGCGCACTCAAGCTCAAAGAGATCACTTATGCGCACTGCGAGGGGATGCTCTCGACCGAGTTCAAGCATGGTCCGCTTTCGGCGGTAACGGAGAATTACCCGATCATCTTCGTGGCGGGACCGAACGACATCCCGCTCATCATCAGCGGCATCAACGAAGTCACCGCACGCGGTGCACGCGCCATCGTCATCGGCCCCGACGACGAACGCCTGCGCGCCAACGCCAACGAATTGATCGTCATCCCCGACGCGCCCGAAGAGATCAGTGCGCTTTTGGCAGTGCTGCCTTTGCAATTGCTTTCGTATCACATGAGCGTGGCACGCGGCTACGACCCCGATTTTCCGCGTAACTTATCGAAAACGCTGACGGTCGATTAAACACCTAAAAGCAACGCTCTGCGTTGCGGCAGCACTCAAAAGCCATCGCAACGCGGAGCGTTGCTACGAGAATTTTCAAAGAAATATTCAGGAGAGAATATGCCATCCATTATCGATCACGAAACCATCCACGTTGACGATCTGCCCCCAGTTTGGTCACCTGTGCAATGGGAGTTAAGCGAAAAAGAACGCGTAGAAGAACTTGAAACACAGGCAAGAGCCAGCCTTTTGTGGATGATGGACGCACCCGAAGCTATTTTGCGTTTGTTGCTCAACGAAGTGGATATCAAACGCCTATACGATGCGCCCGATGGTTATGATGCAGAAGAACAAGCCGAATGGGACCCAGAGATGGTCACCTTCGGACCCAAGCGTTCTTTCAAGCTGGATTCTGTTACACGGGAGGCAGATGCTTTACATTTGGTGTATAAAGCTGGCGATCTCGGCTACTGGGAATTTACGATCAGCCCTGAACGTGTGATGATCGAGAGAATTTAATTTCGGCATCAATAGCAAAAAGCGGAGCGCAAATGCGCTCCGCTTTTTTTTACCAATAGTTGAAAATCTACTCAGTAGTCGGGCGTTGACCTTTGTCAAATCTGCCACGTCCTTCAAAACCGCCGCCGTGTTTGCCGAGGAAACCTTTTTCAAGTCCTTCAAGCATCCAATCGGCTTGTTCCTGGCTCATGGTACCTTCTTCAACGGCTGTGGCGATGCGTTCTCGCATGGCATCTTCACGCAGGACGCTCATAGCATCCCGAATTTCTTCGATACTCACGCCGGCTTCGTCGGCAAGGTCTTGCAAGGTTTTGCCTTCTGCCAAAGCAGCCGTAACTTCGTCTGTACTCATATCGAGCAAATCTGCGGCGGTTTCAAGAGCTTCGCCATCCAGGCTACGTCCACCAGAGCCACGTTTTCCGCCACCATCAGTGAATGGGCGATCCGGTCCGCCATCATCGGCAGATGCAACTGTAACACCAAAGGCACCTACTACGATAAGAGCAACCATCAAAGTACCTGCGATCCAACCAAATTTCTTGTTCATTTTTTTATTCTCCTTTTCAGAATATTGTTCTTTATTGAACTGCTTCAATAGTAAAGGAGAGATATTAAGAAGATGTCAAGTGAATATATATAAACTATGTAGGCTTGGAAAAGAGAGAAAGTCACCTTTCAAAAACGCAAAGTGATTTTTAAGCTTTTTCAACACTCTTTAAAGATATAGCTAGTAGACTCTGTCGGAAAGTGGCTGATATTACGGCAAAAACTGTAGGGGTTTCTTCCCTACTTTTTATACCAATAAGAATTCAATGTTTTTTCGAATGTCAGTAAGTAATATACGGATGTATTAAGCGCTTTCTTTCTTTTTTATGGAGGTTTTTTCTTATGCGCCGTTTATTCAATTATCGCACCGTTACAATCGTATTGATGGCACTCACTCTCTCTGCTGTTGCTTATGGCTTTGCTGCTGCCAATAGTGTTCCCGAAAGTGGAGCCGGTGATAGTGCAGGTACTATCAGTGGCTATACCATTACGAACATTGCTTACATCTTGTTGAACTCTGATCCTTCAAAAGTCGCTTCTGTTGCTTTTTCTGTCAATCCCACTGCAAGCGCTTCAGCGGCTGCAACCGTTGAAATCACCATAGCTAGCGGCACAACCTGGGTAAGTTGCACAAATACCAGTGGTGTAATCTGGAGTTGCTCTTTCGCTTCAGGTTCTGAACCGACCGTTGCTGGTGCAGCATCGTTGCAGGTCGTTGCTACAGACTAAAGCAAAACAATCAATACAGAACACTAAAAAGACACGGAGGAGATTATACTTCCGTGTTTTTTTTCTACCGATTGTCAAAAAATGTTCAAAGTAAAGAGACTGAATAGAAGTATTTTATCTGCAACTATTTTGGTAATTATGGTTGTCCTTTGGGTGCAATTTTCCCCAACACAATTTAGCGGAACGGCATCTTACGTTATTCTTTCTGGCAATAGCATGTCTCCGAAATTCATGCTGGGCGATTTGGTGATCGTCAAAGAAGCCAGCATTTATAAAGTTGGCGACGCTATTGCTTATAAGCATCCCACGATCAATTATATTTTCCATCGCATCATCTCGATCAACCCCGATAGTACTTTTCAACTCCAAGGCGATCATAATGATTGGGTTGATTCCTATACTCCTACATAAGATGAGATCGTTGGAAAATTATGGCTCCACGTCTCTGGTGCAGGGAAAACTTTGCGAACCTTGCGCTCTCCTTGGGGATTTGCTATTCTTACTTTAGTATTTATTTTTCTTTTATATCGTACTACTCTCCCTGAAAAGGAAAAGTACAACCGAGGTATTATGAATTCCAGTTCAAACCAGAACCTTAGCGAGAATCTCTTTATCCTAGCCATCTTCGTTTTTGGGCACTGGTTTTGGGCATCGCAGCATTCGGGCAGCCTATTTTAAATAAAATCTCAACACCTATCGCTTACGAAGAGCAAGCAGTCTTTCGATACACAGCCGATGTGCCTAGCGGTATTTATGATTCAACTCAGATTGAACCAAGCGAACCCATCTTTCGCCGCTTGAACGGCTCATTTGCCATCAACATGGATTATCTCTTTATCTCCACCTATCCAAGCACGATCAACGGAACATATCATTTACTGGCACGAGTTAGCGATAACTCCGGTTGGAAGCGTACTCTTGAACTCACCTCAGAAGAAAGTTTTAGCGGAATGTGTTCACCACATCCGGAACGCTGAAACTGGATGATATTCAGGCGTTCATTGATGCCCTTGAAACGGAAACAGGCATCCAGCGTGGGCGATACACTTTGTCGATTACAACAGAAATCCGAACTGAGGGAAGTGTGGATGGCTTGCCCTTAGCCAGTGAATTCACCCCATCAATTGAATTTGATATTAGCAACCTAGAAGTCGTTCTAAAACAGGGCTCAGCAGATGGTGAACCTGCACTCAATCCGTCCAAATCGCAACTTTAACGCGGACAGAATACGTTCCCAACACACTTAGTATCTTTGGAATGAAGCTTCCCATCCAGACAGCACGTTGGATCGCGCTTGGCATTGGCTTGCCTTCGTTATTTCTTCTGCTTGTCCTCCTACGGCGTCTCTATTTCTCGTCTCAGGAGAACGAATTAGAACGCCTAAAACTCTGGTATGGCTCCAATCTGATCGAAGCACGTGACCCCAGCCTGCTAACACGCTCTGACACGATAGAAATCGCTAGCCTGGACGGATTGGCTAACCTGGCTGAACAAGATCAGCGTACGATCTTATACCTCCCGGATGAGGAAGCTCATCATCTTTTTGTGCAAACACAAGAACAACTGTACCACTACGAAATCAATAATGGCATAAGCCCTAAAACCTTAGCATTAGCAACACCTAAGAAGACTAAAGGTCGGTTTTCGTTCCCCAAATTATTTGATTCACAACGTAATAAGCAATTGAAAGCTGCCTATGAACATGCTCTAAAAGGTTGGGCAGATGCTGTTGATAAACGCCTTTCCATTGAAGGGCAATCCCATCGTGTTGCTGAGATAGCATATCAACTCGCCCGCGAACTTGGCATTCAAGGCAAGGAATTGGAAGATATTCGCATGGCAGCTTATCTGCACAAGATCGGGCTTATGGATGTTCCTAACAAAATTGTAGAAAAGAAAAACAAATTGACCGAAAAAGAATTGGAGATATTGCGCAACCACCCTGTTCATGCAAGACAACACCTTAACCAATCCGAGCTACTTAAGCCCATCGCTGAAGCTATCTATTACCAACACGAACGCTGGGATGGCAGTGGGCAGCCCGAAGGCTTGGTTGGAAAAGATATCCCGATCGGTGCCAGGGTCATTACACTGGTCAATATTTGGAGCGGCCTTTCCCAAAAGCGTCGTTACCGTGGGGCTTGGGAACATAAAGAAATTTGTCGTTATTTCTCCGAGCAGGCAGGAAAACAGTTTAATCCGGAAATTATAGAAGTTTTTCTAGCTAGCGTGCTCAAATTTGATACATCGACTTGCGAAAAACTGGTGGAAGTAAGTGTTCTTACTACAGAGGAAAAATAATGAAGATCAATTTTTCTCGTAGACGCATTTTATTCTTTTCTTTGATTACGCTTAGCTTCTTTATTCTTATCGGAATATTGTCTGGTGCAGCAGCAACCAATATTATCTCTATCAGTGGGTTAAGCCATACAATTCATCCAATCTTCACTAATCAACTAAAACCTGCCATATGCACAATGTCTCTAACTACAATCATTATTCCAAGCGCAGGACAGACTGCCACACAAGGAAATGATCTCATTCTGGGCACAGCAGGCAATGACACTGGCGGAAATAAGCTCAACGGCAAAGGCGGCGACGATTGCATCATCGGTGGGACGGGAAACGATACGCTCGATGGCGGCCAAGGGAACGACATCATCCTTGGGGGCGATGGTAATGACGACCTGAACGGTGGCCAGGGAAACGATTATATGGATGGCGGCGCAGGAAATGATAGCTGCAATGTCAAACACGGAACTGATACAACCGTAAACTGTGAAACCATCGTCAACTAAAAAAGCGTCCATGTGGACGCTTTTTTAGTTACCTATGTTAAATTTCTCTCAAGAAGGGGAATTATCCATAGCGTAAAGTCTGCAAAAGAACTACTCAATAAAAATCTCTACATGCTCGCCATCTTCGTCGTCCACCACATCAATGATCTTCCCAACCACGCCCGCCTGAAAGGCTTCCATCACACTATCCATCTGCACGCCTTCGATCTCAGGGGCAAAATGCGCACCGATCTTCATGCCGGCATCTACCAAACTAAGCGGGATCTGCACAGAAGCCTTCGAACGACCCGTTCTCAAGTCAGTTACACGCACACGCAATGTGCGCGGCGCGCCTGCTCGCCCACGCGGAGCACGTTTTGCGCCACCATCACCACTCCCCAAAAGTGAAAGAAGTTTTGCGCCCTCTTCTGCACTGATCTTCTCTTCTTCAATCATCTTCAGGATTTTCATTCTTTCTTCGGTTGTTGCCATCATTTTCTCATCTCCTTCTAGCCAACGAAAATCTGCACGTGTTCGTGGTCTTCAGTATCATGTACATCTACGATCAAGGTAGATTCGCCAGCAGGCGTTTCTGCCATCGCTCCCAAAATTTCTTCTGCGCCCGTCGCCTCAACGCCGGGGATCATATGCCCAAAATTGCGCAAAACCCAAGCGCCAAAACGTAAAGGTAGAGGAAAACCAAAGGTGATATTTTGGGGCGTCTTGCCTGGTGCCTGTTTGATATGCACAAAAAGCCAGCGCGATGTACGCGTCCCGGCTGCGGTGGCGACTACCAGCACGCCCAGCAAAAATGGCAACCAAGCACAATAAAACCAAAATCCAAAGCCGGATGCCCGCATTGCTGACATCATCCACAAACCACCGAAGACAGTGAACCCGACCCCGATCCACAACGGGATGCGCCAAAAGCTACGCACCTTATCGGCAATGGCACCCAGATTCTCGTCCGGCTCAAACGTGGATGATGGGCTGGCTTCCGTTTCAAAAACATCTGCCTCGTCTTCAACATCATCCAGCTCAACGGCTTTGAGCAGTTCAATCGCCTCTTCAGCCGTGATCTTGCCATCTTCGACCATTTTCAAAATTTGCTTCTTCTCTTCATTAATCATCATCTACACCAATGCAGCCAGTAGTTTTTCAGCATCTTCAGCGGTGATCTTTTTCTCTTCGAGCATCTTCAAAATCAGCAAACGTTCAGCTTCCGATACAGGCTCAGACGGAGCAACCGGTTTCTTGGGGGATCGCGGCGAAAAAGGGTGTTTAGGAAAATGGATATGGCGTTCTGCTTTTCTTCCAGCACGACGCACATGTCTCTCAGCACGACGTTCTGACGCGCGAAATCTATGCTCAGATTGTCGCAGCTTCTCTTCCATTTTGCGGGCAGCTTCTTCCGCTTTTTTAGTAATGGTCTCGGCAAAATCATCTGATAAGCCCGGGAAATCTGCACCAATAAAAGGGAGGCTGATGTCGAAATCTGCCAGATCTGCCCAATCGTCGGAGCGGGTGGTAACGAGCAGATCATCACCGGCGGTAATGTTCATTTTAGCGGAACCAGACCCCAATGTCAGCGAGCGTGTCGTTTCATCTGTTTCTTCAACCCCCGGTATTTTGACACTCAAATCCGATTCGGCTGTAAGTACCATCTCAGCATCCACAAGTGTAGGTAAGCGTAGCAAAATATCTGCACCAGCTTCAATATTGTAGGATGCGTCCGCTTGCGGCTGAAGAGAGGCGACCACATCTCCATCAACAGTTGCGTTGAGATTGCCTTGCAAATTACGCAGATGCAAATCACCACCAACGCCAGGAAGGTTGACATCGCCCGCTACAGACCGAATCGATGCATCGCCATCAACATAATTGGCATTAAGGGCACCGCTGGTATGGCGCACAACCAGATCGCCCTCTAATTGCCCGATTTTTATATTGCCAACATTGCGTAATGCCAGATCACCATCGATATGTTCAACGTTCAGCGAACCATCCAAAACACGCAGGCTGGCATCTCCATTGACAAGATCGATCTCAATTTGGAGTTTTTTTGGCAAAGAAACGATAAGATTGCTATCACAACTGATTGTGATTTGATCGCCATCAGAAGTCATTTCAAGCGAGTTGCCATTTGTTTTAGCTTTGATCTCATCTTGCTCCCAACCTGTGATACGCAAATCGCCGGAAACTACTTCTATTTTCAGTCTCGTTTCCTGATTTATCTTAAGGGATTTTCTCTCCATCTTACTCCTCCTCTCCATTTAAAGCGCGCATGGCATCTTCAGCAGAGATGCGACCAGCATCAAGTTCTGCAAGGATAGTGCGTCGTTTCTCTTCGTCCACATCAAAGCTTTCGTCTTTGCCAGGCTCATACCCCATAGCACGGATCACATCATGCAGGCGATTACGAATGGTGGGATAAGAGAGGCTTAGTTCTTCTTCTACTCGTTTGATCTTGCCTTCGCTGCGCACAAAAACTTCGATAAATTCCATATGCTCAGGCGAAAGGTTCGCAAAATGACCAGCATAAAAGCGACCTTCGATGGCTGTATCACAAGACTCGCATTGCAAACGTGTAATGGCAAGCTCATCTTTACAAACAGGACATTGGGTAAGTGCGGGGTTCATAAAATACTCCTTCTTATTTTCAATAAGATAACTTATATTGCAATATTGGCTTCGACAAGCGGGCTTTTTTCTGTCATTTTACGGTGCAGCCAGAGAAAACCCATCACCGCAACCATTCCCACTATTCCGGCAGCATACCAAAGCCAGCGCGGATCCGTATTATCCATGATCAGACCTGCCAAATAAGGACCGACTGCAAAGGGGATCATCCATGAAATGCCGAAAATTGCCATATAGCGTCCACGCATTTCTTCGGGCGAAAACTTCGCCACAAGCGCTTGCGAAACCGGTGCGATCAGCATCTCACCGGTTGTCAAAATGACCATCGCCAAGACAAACATAGCGGTTGTCGATACAAAACCATACATAGCGAAACCAATCGCATAGAGTAACATTCCGGCAGCCATCACCAAAAAGGGCGGACGCTTTTCAATTCGGCGCGTAATCTCAAACTGGAAAAGAACGACCATTGCAGCATTCAGGCTCAACAAAAGACCATACTTTGCTTCAGATACACCGAATATATCCCGCAAATAGACGCCCAGCGTGGTATTCAAATTTGTATACACCAAACCCATCAGGATGCAGACTCCGATAAAAAGCATGAAGAGTAAATCCCGAAAAACAATGAAATAGCCACTGAAGGATTGCGAAACGCTCTCCGGTGAACTTGCTTCTGCTGCTTCAGATTTTGTCTCGGCAATATAGACATAAAACAACCCGGCCACGATCAGGCTGACAACCGCATCGATTATGAAGAGAGTCAGATAGCTGGTTATTCCCAAGAGCAACCCGCCAATTGCAGGACCAATAGCAACAGACAGGTTGGCAGAGACACGCAAGACGCCATATCCTTGTGCGCGTTTCTCTTCTGACAAAATATCTGCAACCATTGCCTGCCGTGCGGGACCGCCTACACTGAGCACTCCTGAAATTACAGCGATCAGATAAAAGGCTTCGATCTCACTTGCCAATCCCATAAAAACGCTGCTAATGGATGTTGCAACCAAACTAAAGATAACGATCTGTTTGCGACCAAAGCGATCGGTGAGCGCACCGCCCAAAATGCTGCCAGCAAAATTGGCAACAGAAAAAAGGGCGAAAAGATACCCAACCTCGGTCATACCTACGCTAAACTTCATCGTGATATATAAAGCAAAGAAGGGGAAAAGCAACGCACCGCCAAGTTGATCGATAAAAGAAACGGTAACCAACATCCAAAAGGTCTTCGGATATTCCTGATAAATATTTTTCCAGTTTTCAATTTGGTTTTTCAGCATAAATACCTACCATTACAAAACAGAGTGTTGTTCAGGGAAAGTTAGAAAAAGCCTTTTCTGAAAATAAGTTTATTGACGCGCTGATATAGCCAAGCGAATATCCTGGCTGGGTTGCTGCGCAACCTTCTCCCCAAGTTCGATCAGCAATGAGCCAACACGCTGGCGAAGGGGAGTAATTCCATTTTTATCTTTCAAGGCTTGAAGAAGACGATGGTTTTCAGCAGCAGCTTCCAATTCGCGCTGACGAGCATTGTGCAAGATCTGATGATAATTAGTATTTGTAGAAAACATTTTGGTTCTCCTTTATTTTTACAAGAACACTTCGTCAAACTTAAACGCATTATATATAAATATTCAAAAAAGTCAAGTTTAATATCAATATTTTCAATAGTTACATTTATTTTTATTATATTTGCGCTACTTTTACTAAAAACCACAAGTTGCACCAACCTTTTTAGCATAGGTTCTCCCCACTACATCTTCAGAGAGCGCTTTCAGAGCAATCTACACAAAGGTAACTCCAGAAGGCCTGACCAAAAGAGACTTTTATATGAACCTTACTCTAAAACATTTCTGTTATTAGAAATTTCTGAACCTTGACGCAGAACGCATGTTCGAGTATTATTTCATAGCACAAATGAGCGAATCGTTCGTTCTGGAGGTGAGTTATGGTACGCAAATCAAAAGGACTTGGTGACCGTCACAAGAAAATTCTGGCTTTCTTGAAAGCATACCAGGAACGTGAGGGTTACCCCCCTACTATTCGGGAAATTGGCGAGGAGACGGATATTTCGTCTACTTCGGTCGTTAATTATTATCTTGACCAACTCGAAAAAATGGGCAAGATCGAGCGTCAGCGCAAGATCTCGCGCGGGGTACGGTTGGCAAATGTCTCTCCTCTTGGAGAGATGCTCAAGATACCGGTAGCAGGTCGTATTGTTGCGGGTGAACCAATCCCTGTCCCATCGTCTGATTTCAGCTACTTTGACGCAGAGACATCCGTTGATATTGCTCGATCTTTTCTACCAAGCGATAAAAATGATGAACTTTTCGCATTGGAAGTAGAAGGTGAATCAATGATTGATGCGATGGTCAATGACGGTGACATTGTTATTATGAAATCAACTGGCGCAGAGCAAACAAAGAATGGCGATATGGTTGCCGTTTGGCTTCCTGAGCGAGACGAGACGACACTAAAATATTTTTTCAAGGAAAAAGAAGGCTACCGTCTGCAACCTGCCAATCCGACAATGGAGCCGATCATAGTCGGCAAGGAAGAATCCCTGGAAATTAAAGGGAAAGTTGTGATGGTAATTCGTCAAGTACAAAAAACTGTTATTTAGAAAAATAACACGCGAATCAAAAAAGCGACTCCTTGTGGAGCCGCTTTTTTATTTACGTTGAAAACTAAGCTAGTTCGACAACTGCACCAGCAGCTTCGAGCTTCTCTTTGGCGTCAGCAGCAGCATCCTTGCCAACTTGGGTAAGAACCTTGGAACCAGCAGTTTCTGCCAATTCTTTGGATTCTTTGAGACCCATGCTAGTCAACTGGCGGATAGCCTTAATGACATCAATTTTCTTGGGACCGGCATCTTTGATGACAACATCAAATTCGGTTTTCTCTTCAGCAGCTTCAGCAGGAGCAGCAGCACCAGCGGCAGCAACAGCAACGGGAGCAGCAGCGGAGACGCCCCATTTTTCTTCTAAGAGGGTGACCAATTCAGCAGCTTCGAGCACGCTCAAAGTGCTCAGTTCTTTAACGATTTTTTCGAGATCAGCAGCCATTATTAAACTCCTTGTTTTATAGCTTCTAGTAATTATTTAGGTGAATTTCTCGCTATGCAGCGACAGATTCTTCGGATTTTGCTTTGATAACAGCCGCGAGACCACGTGCGGGTTCGGCAACTGTGCGGACCAACTTGCTGGCGGGAGCCTGCAAAACGCCCAGCAATTGGGCTTGTAAAACAGCCAAAGGCGGAAGTTTTGCAAGTGTATCAACTTGCGCAGAACTAAGAACTTCCGCGCCCATGAATCCACCCTTGAACTTGAATGCATCAACATCTTTTGCCTGTTCAGACAGAGCTTTTGCTGTTGAAGCAACATCTTCAAATGCGAAGCCAATTGCCGTGCTGTTTTCCAAATAGCCTTCAGGAATCTCATAGTTGTTTTCTTTGAGCGCCAGTTTGGCTAATCGATTTTTGACGACATGGAACTCTCCACCAGTCTCACGAACCTTCGAACGAGCTTCTTCCATATCTTTTACAGAAGCGCCTTTATAGTCCATCAGGATCAGGGCCTGGCTTTGGCTCATCCACTCTTTGTATTGAGCCAATACTTCTTGTTTACGTTGCTTTGATAGTGCCAAAGGTATACCTCCTTTCAAAAAAAGTCTTTGCCTATCATCCAGGCAAAGACTTTTACTCCCGAGGGGGCAACCCCTAAGGGTTGGGAACTTTCGTTCAGTCTTCGGCTGGGCAGGGAATTAAGCTCTCATTGAGAACACCTGCTTTCTTCGGCGAAGTGATAGGTTATTTTAAGTTATCGAGTATTTTTTTTTACCCGTTTACTTCTTCTAGAGCTTGCGCTTGATTGGCGTCAATCTTTACGCCAGGTCCCATTGTGGAGGTAACTGTAATACGCTGAATATAATTACCTTTTGCTGCGGCAGGCTTGGATTTTTTAATCGCTTCCATAAGAGCAGCAAAATTATCCAGCAGTTTTTCTGCACCAAAGGATACTTTCCCGATCGGGACGTGGATATTTGATGTTTTATCAAGGCGGTATTCAACACGACCAGCTTTAGATTCTTCGATAACACGCGGAAGATCACTCGCCGGGACAACAGTTCCCGCTTTAGGATTGGGCATCAAACCACGTGGCCCGAGCACACGACCCAAACGACCAGCTTGCCCCATCATATCAGGCGTGGCAATTGCAACATCGAAATCGGTCCAGCCACCTTGAATTTTCTTCATCATTTCATCATCGTCCGCAACAAAATCAGCCCCGGCTTCGCGGGCAATTGTTGCACCTTCGCCAGAAGCGAAGACCAAAACGCGGACTGTTTTACCCAAACCATGAGGCAGGTTTACTACATCACGCACCTGCTGATCTGCTTTACGGGGGTCAAGCCCCATACGCATATGAACTTCAACGGTTGAGTCAAATTTTGTGATCGAGGTCTCAACAGCCAACCCCATCGCATCGGCGGGGGTGTAGAAATTGTCATGATCTACTTTTTCTGCTGCGGCTCGGTATTTCTTTCCATGCTTTGCCATAATAATCCTCCGTGGTGCAAGCGGGCTGCGGCATTAAAGCCTTCACCCTCCCACCTATTTAGTCTGTAACTATAATGCCCATGCTGCGGGCTGTGCCTTCGATCTGTAACATCGCGCCTTCGACATTGACGGCGTTTAAATCTTTCATTTTGGTTTCGGCGATTTCACGCACTTGACTACGAGTTACGGTGCCAACTTTTGTACGATTTGGTTCACCAGAGCCTCTATCGACACCTGCTGCTTTGCGTAAAAGTTCAGCAGCCGGAGGGGTCTTCAAGATAAAAGTGAAGGAGCCATCTGTATAGACAGTGATTTCCGCAGGAAGAATTTCTCCAGGGCGGCTGGATGTGCGGGCATTGTATTCTTTGCAGAACGCCATAATATTGACGCCATGACCAGCCAACGCAGGGCCGATCGGGGGCGCAGGATTGGCTTTGCCTGCATGGATCTGTAAACGTACTATTGCTTTGAATTTCTTTGCCATTTTTACTCCTCTGTGGTTTTGACGGATGCGTGAAGCATCCTCCCACTTTTTAACCAGCGAGCTACTTGCTTGCCGGGGTTTGATATTTTATGCTTTTTCTACCTGCAAAAAGTCTAATTCAACCGGGGTTTCACGCCCAAAGAAACTGACCATCACACGAACTTTCGTACGCTCCATGTCGATATTTGCAACCACCCCGCGAAAATCATTGAAGGGGCCATCTACGATACGAACACGTTCACCAACCTTGAAGGTGACGTTAACCATCGGGGAATCAGATTCCATTCGTTTGATGATCTGGGCAACTTCTTCGGGACGTAAGGGGGTGGGCAGGTTGCCCATGCCGACGAAACCCGTTACACCAGGCGTGTTGCGCACAACGAACCAAGATTCTTCGGTCAATATTAGGTTGACAAGAACATAACCGGGGAAGATATGACGCTCGACGGTACGTCGCTTGCCATCTTTTACTTCAACTTCTTCCTGGGTCGGGATGATGACATCAAAGATCATGTCTTTCATACCCATTGTTTCAATACGCTGCTCAAGGTTATGACGAACTTTTTTCTCATAGCCTGAGTAACAATGGACAACGAACCAATCCGTGAGATCTTCTTCGTCGTCCGCCAATATTTCTTCGGAAGCAGAGGTTGTCTCTTGGTCAGAAGCAGGTTCTTCGTCCACGGGCGATGCGGAATTATCGCTTTCGCTTAAAGGAAGAGATGCCGATGAGTCTTCCAACTCTTCAGCTTTTTCATTCTCGTCGAAGTTTTCTTCTGGATTTTGCATACCCATGAGGGGACCTCTATTCCAAAAATCTAGATACCAAGTACTGCGTTCAATAATCGGCTAGACATGCCGCTTACTAAACTCAAAAAGGCTCCCATAAAGATCATTGTAATGATAACAACGACGGTTAAATGCGTTGCTTCTTCACGGGAGGGCCAAGAGACTTTGCGAAGCTCTCCAATGGTTTCGCGCGCGAAACGTTGAAGTGCATTCTGTTTTTTACTTGTATTTTTCTTCGCAGCCAAGAGCTTCTCCTTCTTCTTATTGACGGGTAAAACGCCGCCTCATACCGCTTACGGGAGGACGGCGTTATCAGACAGGCCAGGCAGGAATCGAACCCACAACCTACGGTTTTGGAGACCGTTGCTCTGCCAAATTGAGCTACTGGCCTATAGGTGGCAGTGTCACGCACTGAATTTCATGCGTGACACTGATCACTGTTTATTTTGTTTCGCGGTGCAAAGTGTGTGCGCGACAACGAGAACAGTATTTTTTCAGTTCTATGCGCGCAGGGTCATTGCGGCGATTCTTTTCAGTTGTGTAGTTTCGCTCTTTGCATTCACTGCAAGCCAGTGTTACAACGGGGCGAACGCCTTTCTTTCCAGACATATCTTTTTCCTACGACCGCTATCGCGGATCGTCCTTATTACTTATTCAAGAATTTTGGTAATGACACCAGCGCCAACGGTCAGACCGCCTTCGCGGATGGCGAATTTCGAACCCTGCTCCAAAGCAACAGGTACGATCAATTCAACCGTCAGGTTCACATTGTCACCA
>Ga0209361_1000823_pt1 | contig 24814 bp, 20 predicted proteins | sample SaaInlV_200m_DNA_3_FD_184657 | JGI IMG/M metagenome (GOLD analysis project Ga0209361, IMG submission 184657) | Marine microbial communities from expanding oxygen minimum zones in the Saanich Inlet - SI037_S4LV_200m_DNA (SPAdes) (version 2) | ecosystem: Environmental > Aquatic > Marine >... | reverse complement strand
GTGTGTCTTTTACGTTTTGCGGCCATTTTTTATGCTCCTTTTTGAGGGGTAATTATGCACAAAAAATTGTCTTAACTTTGTGTCCAAAAATTGGGGGGCACTTCAATCTGGCTGTTGAGGGGGAAGGTTTTTTCTCTTACCAACTCTCCAATGGAGAGGTGGCTTATTCACAGGGGGCACAATTGGTGGTGACGGATGATGGTTATGTGCGGGATAGGCAGGGAAACCCTCTGCTGGATCACTCCTCGAAGTCGGTTCAAATGGCTGAGAATGTGGCATCAGAAATCACTGATGGAGAGGCAAGCTTGAGAATTGAGCCCAATGGTGAGATTTACGTAGAGGGGATGCAGAATGTGGAAGAATTTCTATTGTCTGTGCTGAAGTTATTTCTTTTGAGGGGGCAGGATAGCGGAAGTCCGTCGCTGGCAAATTTCTTGCATGAGGATCTTCAGTCTGCAGGTGTCGAAATCAAGGCTGCTTCTCCGGGTGAGGATGGTGCAGGTCTGGTTCGACAAGGTTATCTGGATGAGAGGGTTGCCTCTGTGCACGGCAGACAGCAGAGACTCAATCAGCAATATAAGTAATAGTAATTAGGAGGTATTCCAGTGTTTAACTCAATGAGCTTGCCCAGTGCTTCTGTCAACAGCATGGTGAGTGCCAATGATTCCAGCCTCTCTCTGAATGAGATTAAACTGTTAGGTCAGAGTGATGAGCGTACTGCACTGAAGCAGGCAACCCAACAGTTTGAGGCACTATTTGTTCAGATGATGCTGAAGTCGATGCGTTCTACCGTAGGTGAGAATGGTTTTATGTCCAGTTCAGCCACAAATACCTTTCAGGAGATGCAGGATAATGAGATGGCCAAACAGATATCGGGAAATGGTGGCTTTGGGTTGACGGAGCAGATTATTGATTCGGTGTTGCAACAGGCTGGTGTGAAAGCTGATGCAAAGTCTTCAGCTAATGTAGAAAGTCCGTTGGATACTATGCGACATTTGCAAGGCCGTATTATGGGGCAGACATTGTGACTTGGTTCCGGTCTCTTGTTGTTGCATGGCTGTGGTGTTATGGAGTACCAGTTGGTGCAGGTTTTTTTGATCCTGCACAAGATAAGATCGAGGTCTGGTCCAGCATTCCACTGGTTTTTGCCTCAGATATTGAAGAGTATAAGCTGGTGCGGGATATTTTTAAGGGATTGCATGCGGGAGAACAGCAACCTGCCAAGATAAAGGCGCTATTGAAGCAAGTGGATAAGATAAAAGGGCGTACAACAGAGCGGCTCTGGCGTAGTTACAATGTAGCCTTGATTGGGCATTATGACCGCCTTCTTGACGAACAGCGTATAGACTCTCCACGGCTCAGCTTCTCTTATGATGGGGTAAAGCCAGTTGATGTGCCGAAAGATGTGGATCTGGAGGCGCAAGCGCTAGAACAGCTACGTCAAAAAGAGGGGGTGATAGGGATGTTTGCCTTTGTTACCTATACCAAAATGAGCCTCAACCAGATGCGCGCAACACTCACCTTGGTTCGTCTTAAAGACGGGATATCGAAGAGTTTTACGGTGACCGATCATCTGCATAAGATAGCCTCTCGTCATGCCCAGCTGCTGTTTGATTACCTCTACAGAACCCCTTATCCGAATTATAAAAACCCGCTGGGTGACTTAGTCTGGGTGTTGCCGGCTCCCAGTGATCAGGGAAGGCGGGTTTCACCACTGCAAGCACGACTGGCGTGCCGCTCCCAAGGGGGGGGGCTACCCAGCGTGGATGAGTTGATGTTGGGTGAGCAGGCTGGCCCTTATCACAATGGCATTGTCCTCAAGGCGGGGGCTTTTTATCATGCGGCTGAGGAGAAGCGTTTTCTGGCCGGAGAAACTATGGACCCCAGAGGTAAAATCCGTCTGTTGCAATCAGATCGTCAGATGGCTCGATACTACTGTATCCAACAGGCACCAGAGCCTGTTCCCCCTGAGGTACCTGTACCTCAAAAGGCTGTTGTCGAGAGCGCTCCAGCCAATAAAGTCGAAACGGAGCCCCAAAAAGAGGGGTAGTGGAGTGGCTACGCTACTGCCTAAGCTCGTTGATTAAACCGTTTTCCTCTCGGCAAACCTTGCCGTTCGGGCTATCAAAGCCCCTATAACCCCTTATGAATAGCTGAAAATAGGCCGAAAACTGACTTTGGCACGCTTCATGCTTTATTTGTTACAGCAGAAAATCATTGTAGTAACAAATAGAGAGCACGACGAGAAGATACTATGTCAGCATCACCATCCATTTTAGGTCTAGGTTCCTCCGCACTGAATGCATACCGTTCTGCGTTGGCTGTAACCAGTAATAATATCTCCAATGTTGGGGTGGATGGTTACTCCCGACAGCGCGCTGACCTCACTATGAATGATGCGATGCAGACCTATGCGGGGTACATGGGTAACGGTGTAGAGACGGCAGAAATTAGTCGTACCTATGATAAGTTCCTAACCAGCAACCTCAATACTGCATCTTCCAGCTTTGGTCATTACGACACTTATCATAGTTATGCCTCAACCATTGATGAGATTGTGGCTGACCCAGAGATGGGTATGACCCCTGCAATAAACTCCTTTTTTAACTCCCTGCAAGACCTCTCCACTGCCCCCACCTCTGTACCTGCCCGACAGGTAGTTCAGGGAGAGGGTGAGGCGCTGGTGAGTCGTTTCAATACTCTTCACCGTGAAATGCAGACTGTGCGTGACCAGACACTAGAGGAGATGAGTGCGATTGTAGAGAAAATTAATGGTATCAGCCGGTCTATTGCTGATATCAATATCCAGATTGCCAATGCTTCAGCCGGCAATACCAGCCATACCAAACAGCCTAATGAGTTGATGGATCAGCGTGATCTCTTAGTTAAAGAGATCTCTGAGTACATTGGTGTTACTACATTGGATCAGGAAGGAATGACCAGTGTCATGATTGGCAAGGGGCAGTCATTAGTAACGGGTGGTAGTTTCAATGAGCTTGATCTAGGTAATTCGCAGTATCAGGCTGGAGATAGTCTTAAGCTCTTTATGAAGATGGGTAAGCACAATATCGATATCACCTCTGCAATTAAAGGGGGGGCTGCTGGAGGTATTGTTGATTTCACCAGTGAGATCCTCAACCCCGCTCAGAACTCACTGGGGCGTATAGCGGTTACCCTATCGGCAACCTTTAATGCCCACCAGCGTGGTGGGTTTGGTCTGGGAGGTGAGACGGATACAGGAAAGAATTTCTTTGATATGGGGCAGGTGACTACCTCGGGTGGCATCAGCTCTATGGCGCTGGAGAATGCAGTTGGTTCCAGCAACTCTGAGGCCAAACTTACGGTCTCTATTCCTATGAATAATAGTGAAGTAACCGTTGGACCTGTCGGTGCTGATGCGGTTTCAGGATTGGCATTGAATGGGTTTCTGGTTCAGCCCTCGACAGCTGGTGCCACTTTGGTCGAGACAGCAGCCAATATTGCAGAGAAGATCAATGCCGAATCTTCTAAAACCAATGTGACAGCAGAGGTTGTGGATGGCAATAAGATCAAGCTGATCTCTAAAGAGGACATTGTTGTGAGTATGCAGCCTGGTGGGGATATTGCTGCTACAGGGCTTGAGGAAGGTACCTATCGTATGATTGGAAGCTCAATCAAGTCACTGACTGCAGATGATTATGCGCTCACCTTTGATGGTTCTAACTACACCATAACCAATCAGATGACCAAAGAGGTTCGGGTGCTAACCAATGATGAAGCCGTACAGCTGAAAAACCCTAATATGATGGGGGGAGTGGTGCATGATGGTCTTACTTTTCAGATGAATACCTATTATGGAGATATGAAAGAGGGAGAGCTGATTTTGGTGCAGCCATCACGTCGAGCAGCTCAGGATATCTCTATGGAGATGACCGCCTCCGAGATTAATTCGATTGCAGCGGCTGATAAGGTGAATGAGCCTGGTAGTAATGTAAACCTGTTGAATATGATCTCACTACAGACTGAAAAAATGATGACGGCAGGTGCCAATGGGTTGGCTACAACAGGGCTTCAGGATAGTTATGGTCAGCTAATTGCAGATATTGGTGTACAGACTCACTATGCCGATATCAACCGAACCTCACAGGAGGCGATTCTGAGGAATGCACAGTCTTCACGAGATAATAATGCAGCGGTTAACCTAGATGAAGAGGCGGCTAACTTAATGAAGTATCAGCAGATGTATCAGGCTTCGACCCGAATCATCTCCATGGCGGATGAGCTGTTTAAAGCTGTTCTGAATGCAGTATAAATAATGTATAGCAGGAGTAGATAAGATGCGTATTTCAACCGTTTCCATGCAGCAACAGGGTGTCAATGCGATGATGGATAAGCAGGTGGATCTCAGTAAAACAGAGATGCAGTTGGCAACAGGTCGTAAAGTACTGCGCCCTTCGGATAACCCTGTAAATTCAGCGATGATTGTCAACTTGAAAGAGTCGATTGCAATGTCTGAGCAGCACCTGCGTAATGCTGATATGGCAAATGCTTCACTCGCCTTTGAAGAGTCTACGCTGAGTGGTGTGAATGACAATATACAGCGTGCGCGTGAACTGATGATTCAAGGGTTGAATGACACCAACTCTCCAGAGAGTCGCAAGGCGATTGCGATGGAGTTGGAGCAGATTCGTGAAGCGATCTTCAATTTGGGGAATACCCGAGATGAGAAAGGGGAGTATGTTTTTGCGGGTACTGCATCCCCTACAGCTCCTGGTCCATTTAAAAGTGTAGACCCACAAAATGAAGCGGTCACCTTTGATGGCAATGATGCACAGCGCCAGATTCAGCTGGGTATTGGGCAGAGAACAGTTATACGTGATAGCGGTGTGGATATCTTTGGAGACCTCAACTCAGGAGCAGGGGATGATATCTTCTCTACTTTAGGCAATATGGTGGAGTGGTTGAACCCTGCAGACCCAGCAAATCCTCAGGTTTCCAGTGCAGATGGCCTGTTGGGTAACTTGGATGCTGGGCTGGATCGTATCCACTCTGTTCAATCCAAAATTGGTGCACGTATGAACATGATTGAGCGAAATAGTGATGTAGAGCGTGGCTTTATGGATAAGATGAAAGAGAGTCTTTCTGCGGTTAATGATATTGATTATGCAGAGACAATCTCTCAATTCAATATTGAGCAGATCGGTATGCAGGCTGCACAGCAGGCCTACACCAAAATCCAGGGGATGTCCCTGTTCGACTATATCCGTTAATCGCGGAGTGCTGTATCCTTGCGCGCCATGCGCAAGAGTGACTTCTACTTCAATCTCCCAACGGAGCGGATTGCACAAACCCCACCTACAGTGCGTGGTGAGAGCCGTCTGCTCGATCTGGATTCTGCTGAAGCCTTTACAGACCGATCTTTCAAAGAGATCTCTGAACTACTTCACCCCAATGACCTGCTGGTATTCAACGATACCAAAGTGATTCCCGCTCGTCTGTTTGGGCGCAAAGAGAGTGGCGGCAAGGTTGAGCTGTTGGTGGAGCGGATTACCTCTAAAAATCAAGTGTTGGCCCATATCCGTGCCAGCAAGGCACCCAAACCAGGCACTAAACTACAGCTCGAAGAGCAGGTGAGTGTTGAGGTGACAGGGCGAGAAGGGGCGCTATTTGAGGTGATGTTTGATCCTGCCCGCACGGTGATCGAGTGGCTAGAGGCGTATGGTCGAATGCCGCTGCCCCCCTATATTGAGCGGGAGGCCGAAGAGACCGACAGTGAGCGCTATCAGACCGTCTATGCGCGAAAAAAAGGGGCTGTAGCGGCACCGACAGCGGGGCTTCACTTTACCGATGAGCTGCTGAATCGACTAGAGCATGCTGGGGTAGGGCGAGGTTTTGTCACCCTGCATGTGGGGGCGGGCACCTTCCAACCGATGCGGGCGGAGCGCGTTGAAGATCATGTAATGCACAGTGAGTGGTGTGAGGTGAGTGAACCGCTCTGTGAGCAGATTCAGCAGACTAAAAAAGCGGGAGGGCGGGTGGTTGCTGTTGGTACAACGGCAGTACGCAGCTTGGAAACGGCCGCTAAAAGCGGTGAACTGGCCCCATTTTGTGGGGAAACCAATATATTTATCACCCCGGGTTACCACTTCAATACGGTCGATGCGCTATTGACCAATTTCCATCTGCCCGAATCTACCTTGATGATGCTGGTCACCGCATTCGGAGGTTATGAGCGAGTGATGGCCGCCTACCAGCACGCCATAGAGCAGAAATATCGCTTCTTTAGTTATGGTGATGCGATGTTTTTGAGTCGGTAAGTGAACGGGTAAGTGCGAATAAATTTTATTATGTTAAGTTGTTCTGCTGCGGCTTTTCTAGAGAAAAATGGTAATTTAGTATGAAATTTGAGAAGAGCCACCAAGATGGCCTAGCCCGAAGAGGGCAACTTACCTTTGACCGAGGGACCATCGAGACCCCCGCCTTTATGCCGGTAGGTACCTACGGTACGGTCAAGGCGATGACCCCGGAAGAGTTGGAAGGGATGGGGGCAGAGATTATCCTCGGCAACACCTTCCATCTGATGTTGCGCCCCGGTACAGAGGTGATTCAAGCCCATGGAGATCTCCATGATTTTATGCATTGGGATCGCCCCATATTGACGGACTCGGGTGGTTTTCAGGTCTTTAGTCTGGGAGATATGCGCAAGATCAGCGAAAAAGGGGTTGATTTCCGCTCTCCCGTGAATGGCAGCAAAGTTTTTCTCGGGCCAGAAGAGGCGATTGCGGTACAGCATGCATTGGGTTCTGATATCGTCATGGTGTTTGATGAGTGTACCCCTTATCCAGCCGATGAGCAGACCGCACGTATCTCCATGGAGCTATCCATGCGTTGGTCAATCCGCTGTAAAGCGGCACATGGAGACTCCAAAAGCGCACTGTTCGGGATTGTGCAGGGGGGGATGCACACCGAACTGCGCTCAGAATCAATCGCCCATCTGGTGGAGACCGGATTCGACGGCTATGCCATCGGTGGCCTCTCGGTTGGTGAGCCGAAGGAGGATATGATCCGCATCCTCGACCACCTATCCACCGAGATGCCGCAGGATCACCCCCGTTATCTGATGGGGGTGGGGCGACCAGAGGATCTTGTTGAGGCGGTACGCCGTGGAATCGATATGTTCGACTGTGTGATGCCGACCCGCAATGCGCGCAATGGGCACCTCTTCACCCGTCATGGTGATGTACGGATTCGCAACGCCACCCACAAACTGGATACCAACCCGCTCGATAGCCAGTGCGGTTGTAATACCTGTCAAAATTATAGTCGTGCCTATCTGCATCATTTGCAGCGTACCAATGAGATTCTCGGTGCACGACTCAACACCATGCACAATCTGCACTACTATCAAGAGCTAATGCGGGGGCTGCGTGGTGCCATTGAGTCGGGAACAGTGGATGCCTTTGTCGATGATTTTTATCAGGGTCGCTCGAAAGGGGGCGTGGAGTAGGGTAGAATCCGGCCACGTTTTTATTATGGAGTATTGTACCGATGAGTTTTTTTATATCTGATGCCATGGCCAACGCCGCCCCAATCGCTGGCGAGGCGGCCCCTGCATGGACTGGCATACTGCCGATGGTGATCCTTTTTGTGGTCTTCTATTTTCTACTGATTCGTCCGCAACAGAAAAAGGCAAAGGAGCACAGCAATATGGTGAAGGAGATTGCCAAAGGGGATGAGGTGGTCACCAATGGCGGTATCCTCGGCAAGATCCGTAAAGTGGATGAGAATTTTGTGGACCTAGAGGTTTCAAAGGACGTAACACTGACCATCCAGAAGCATCAGATCTCACAGTTGATGCCCAAAGGTACCTTGAAGTCACACTCATAAAAAAAGACGTTTTCCCATGATTAATCAATACCCTCTCTGGAAGTATCTACTGCTTGCTATGGTGCTGCTATTGGCCGCCACCTACGCGCTACCCAACCTTTATGGGGAAGATCCTGCAGTGCAGATCTCTCTCTCTGAACGGGGGACTATGCCATCTGATACCCCCGCGCGGATCACCACTTTGCTGGAGCAGCAGTCGATTGCCTACAAGTCGGTGGCACAAGAGGGGGATAAGCTGCTGGCTCGTTTCCATAACACCGCAGATCAGCTGGTGGGGATGGAGGCGATTCGTCAGAAGCTGGGTAATGGTTATATCACTGCACTCAATCTGGCACAGACCACGCCAGCGTGGTTACGCTCGCTGGGTGGTGAACCGATGTATCTGGGGTTGGATCTGCGCGGCGGTGTCCACTTCTTGATGGAGGTCGATATGGATGCGGCGACCGTCAAGGCAGAGGAGCGTTATGTCAGTGACCTGCGGGTGATCTTGCGTAAAGAGAAGATCCGCTACAAGCGTATCAGCCGCAATGCGGATGGTGGTGTACGGCTCAACTTCAGTGATGCGGCCGTGCGTGAAGCGGCTAAAGGGCGTATTGGAAAAGAGTATCCTCGTCTGCTGATCAGTGAACCAGATAACCTGCAGTTGCTGTTGAATATCAGTGAAAAAGAGATTGATGAGACGCGTAAGTTTGCACTGCAGCAGAATATCACCACACTACGTAACCGTGTGAATGAGCTGGGTGTTGCGGAGCCAGTTATCCAGCAGCAGGGCAAAAATCGCATTGTGGTACAGCTGCCGGGAGTACAAGATACGGCACGTGCCAAAGAGATTATCGGTGCCACCGCAACCTTGGAGTTTCGTCTGCTTTCTGAGGGGAATGACCCCTACGAAGCGGCCTCTAGTGGACGCGTTCCCGCAGGGGCACTGCTCTATAAAGAGCGGGATGGTTCCCCTGTACTGTTGAAACGCAGAGTGTTGTTAACGGGTGAATCTATCATCGATGCCTCTTCGGGTATCGAACAGCAGTCTGGTAGTGCGGCGGTCTTTATTACCTTGGATGGCAAAGGTGCGCGGCGCATGTCCAATGGTACCCGCGATAATATCGGCAAGCGTATGGCGGTGGTCTTTATCGAGAGCAAGAGCGAGACCGAGGTGCGGGGTAAAGAGCGCGTTAAGGTGCGTAAGACCAAGCAGGAGGTGATCAATGTTGCGGTGATTCGTGATCAGCTCGGTAAGCGCTTTCAGGTAACCGGATTGGACAGCACCGAAGAGGCGCGTGATCTTGCACTGCTACTACGTGCCGGTGCACTGGCGATACCAATGGAGATTGTGGAAGAGCGTACCGTCGGCCCAAGCTTGGGGCAGGATAATATCGACAAGGGCTTCCTCTCGGTGGCGATTGGTTTCCTCATGGTGCTGGTGTTTATGGCTCTCTATTACAGAGTCTTTGGTCTGGTCGCCAATATGGCGTTGACCCTCAATCTGGTGCTGATTGTTGCCGTGCTATCGATGATGCAGGCTACGCTGACGCTACCCGGTATTGCCGGTATCGTATTGACGGTGGGTATGGCTGTGGATGCCAACGTGTTGATCTTCGAGCGTATTCGTGAAGAGTTGCGCAACGGTAACTCGCCACAAGCGAGTATCCATGCGGGATATGACAAGGCCTTCTCTACCATTACCGATGCCAACGTCACTACGCTGATCGCTGCAATTGTGCTGTTTGCCTTTGGTACAGGCCCCATCAAGGGCTTTGCGGTGACCCTGTCGATCGGTATTGTCACCTCCATGTTTACCGCAATTATGGGTACCCGTGCTGTGATCAATATGATCTACGGTGGCCGTAAGGTCGAGAAGTTGTCTATCTAAGTTTGGAGTAATACGATGCAAATTATTAAAGAGGGACTTGGACTGGACTTTATGGCTAAGCGTCGACTGGCTACGCTGGTCTCGAGCGCCCTAATTCTCATCTCACTGGTTTCACTGTTTACACTCAAACTTAATCCAGGGATCGATTTTACCGGCGGCACCTTGATTGAGGTGGGGTATACCGCACCGGCAGAGCTGAAACAGATCCGCAGTGCACTGGATGGTGCAGGGTTGAGTGGGGCGATTGTGCAGCACTTCGGTACCGCACAAGATGTGCTGATTCGTCTCGCGCCGCGCGAGGGGATGAAGTCGGCTGAGTTGAGTGGAGCGGTGTTGAATACGCTACAAAGTACCGGTGATGTCACCATGCGTCGAGTCGAATTTGTCGGCCCACAGGTGGGGGATGAATTGACAGAAGATGGCGGCTTGGCGGTTCTCTTCTCACTCTTTGCGATTCTGATCTATGTCGCCCTACGCTTTGAGTACCGTTTCTCAGTGGGTGCTGTGGCGGCGCTGGTACACGACGTAATTTTGACTTTGGGTGTATTCTCCCTGCTACAGATTGAGTTTGATCTTACCGTACTGGCGGCAATTCTGGCGGTGATCGGTTACTCACTCAACGATACCATTGTGGTATTTGACCGTATCCGCGAAAACTTCCGCAAACTGCGTAAGGGAACACCCGTCGAGATCACCAACTTCTCGCTGAACCAGACCCTCTCACGCACCTTGATGACCTCGGTTACTACCCTGATTGTACTGTTGGCGCTCTTCTTCCTCGGTGGAGAGATCATCCACGGCTTCGCCTTGGCGCTGATTGTGGGTGTGGTGGTTGGAACCTACTCCTCTATCTATGTCGCCAGTAACACCATTCTGGCGCTAGGGATCAGTCGAGAAGATCTGATGCCTCCTGAGAAAGAGGGTGCAGAGCAGCCAGATTCTGAGGTTTAGGGCCTGTCCTTAATCAGTCTTGTTCTGCGTTGAGCGTCTGCAGCATGGGCCGTAGATGGCGAATGGTCAAATAGAGCAGCGCAGGTAGATGGAAGATCAACACCACCGCAATCAGTAGATCGGCCATTGACCAGATCAGTGCCACCGGAATCAGTGGCCCCAGAAAGGTGATGAGGATAAACAGGTAGCGGAAATTGCGGGTGTTGCCGTTTCTCAGATAGAGATAGCAGCGCTCGGCAAAGTAAGAGAGGTTGATGATTGAGGTAAAGGCGAACAGTGTGAGTGTAAGCACAATTACCCATTTACCGGTCTCTCCGTAGAAGTGTTCAAATGAGAGGGTGGTGAGATAAGCGCCATTGAACTCCATCCAGTAGCCACCACTCAATACCACCAATCCGGTAATGGTGCAGATAAATAGCGTATCTATCGCAGGCACCAGCGCAGCGTATAGCATGTTCTTACGTGCCCCTTCACGGTTTGCGGCATGGAGGAAAGGGGCGAAGCCCAAGCCAGAGCCATGAGAGAATACGCCGCGTGAGACACCAAACTGCATTGCCTGTAGTACGGTATACCCCGCCACGCCCCCTGCTACGGACCAAGGGGAGAGTGCAGACTCTATAATCGTGATCAGCTGTCTACCCGTTTCTACAGGATTGCTTAGCAAAATCACCAGTGCGGCTACAATATAGAACAGCAGCACCCACGGCATCAGGCGAACACTCATCTGCACAATGCGTTGCAACCCACCCAGTATCACCACGGCAACCAGTAGTGCCATCAATGTAGCAACCCACAGATTAGAGGCACCGAACTCATTGTGCAGTGCATGGGCAACGGAGTTGGTCTGGATGGCATTGGCAAACAGTCCGGTGAATAGTATTGCCACGGCAACCAGTGCGGGTAGCCAGCCCCAGAAACGACTGCCTTTAAAGAGCGGGTCGAGGTAGCTCATCGGTGTAGACCAGCTGGGGTGGTTGGGGTCATCTGGTTGGTGGTGTAGAGCAAGCCAGGTAGAGCTCATACGAAACCCCATTCCAACCAGTGCTGAGACCCACATCCAGAATAGTGCACCCGGTCCACCCAAATGGATGGCCGTGCTTACCCCAGCCAAATTGCCAACCCCAACGGTTGAAGAGAGGGCGGTGATAAAGGCGAAGCGGGAGGAGATGGTCCGTTGATGGCTGGAGAGAGAGGCGCTGCTTGTGGAGAGCAGTGTCCGCAGCTCTGTTTTGATAAAGGTAAACAGTTTGCGCCAGACCGCAAAGCGGCTCAGCAACAGAAGCAGCAGACCGATCTCGAGATAGAGAAAGGTGAGTAAGGGGTTCCATAGCGCAGTAACAAGTAGGTCCATCCTCTGATTATACCGTGAGCGTATTTGAATTATATCTATGTAGTCTGTAAAAAATGGATATTTAACCGTGCAATACACTGTTAATAACAAGCCATATCCTGCACAATAGTGCGGTAAATTTACTCTCTGTTGCAATGGTTTAAGGTGGACTAATGAACAACACGGTGCTGATTGTTGATGATGACTCGTCGGTCCTAGAGACCTATCAAACCATATTGATGGGAACGAAGTGGGACAGCAATACAACTCAAATGGTGAGTGAGCTGGAAGAGGCCTTTGCAATAGTAGATGAAAAGAAGTTACCCTCCTCGCAGCCTCTGAAGGTAGAAGAGTATCAACTGCAGCTGGCCAGCAGTGGCGAAATGGCTATTCAGCTGCATGCAGAGGCCCTGACAAAGGGGGGGCGGATCGCTGTTGCGCTGCTTGATATGCGGATGCCTCCTGGAATAAACGGCCTACAGACGGCTATTGCACTGCGCAAACAAGATCCCAGTATCAATATTGTAATCATTACGGCCTATAGTGATTATGATATTGACCAAATCCAAGACACGCTACAGTACGATTTTATTTTGCTGTCGAAGCCGGTTGATTCTGAAGAGTTTTGTCAGATCACCCGCAATGCGATCATCTCCTTTAACCGTTTTAATGCTCTTAAGCACTCAAATGACTTCTCTTTTTTCGGAGAGAGAGAGGATGCGCCCAAAGTGTTGGTGGTAGATAATGGTTTAGTTACACAGCAGTATTGTGCGGGCCTGCTGGAGCGGTACGGTGGTTATCAAGTCTATTTGGCGAATAGCGGCGAACAGGCGCTAGAGAAAGTGGGGGAGGTTCAGCCTGATCTTATCCTGCTGGACGTGATTATGCCGGGCCTGAATGGTTATGAGACCTGCGCTCGTCTCAAAGCTGATCCTGAATTCAGTGATATACCCGTGGTCTTTATTACAGCACGTAGCGAAGACCAAGATATGATTGAGGGGTTTAAGGTGGGAGGAGAGGATTACGTAACCAAACCCTTTTCACAAGAACTCCTGCTTGCGCGTGTTTCAATCAGAGTGAAGCAGTACCGGTTGCGAAGCAGACGAGAGACGATATCTGAGAATCGCCTACTTAAAGTGATGAGTTCGCTTAATGAGGGGATGGTTGTTACCGATCGTCAAGGTATCGTGACCGAAGTGAATAGTGTGGTGAGCAGAATGACGCGTCTGCCCTATGAAAAACTGATAGGACGTCAATTCTCAACACTGTTTTCTGCGGTGCGAAATAACGAGCAGGGGTTAGCGCTTGACGAAGAGGGTAAACAGCAACTTCAACAGAGACTTCAAAGCCTGCTGGAGCAACACCCACTCTATTTTAAACAGCTTATTGATGATGCTCCGTTAGGGATCATTCAGCTGAACGCAGAAACTCAGCAAATTACCAGCTTGAACTACTATATGTTGCAGCTACTGAAGCAGCAGGTAGGGGCACTTGAAGGCGAATCGATTGATACTGTCTTGCCGAACTTTTCAGCACTGAACAAAGAGGGGCAGAGTACCGAAGAGCCATTTCAACTTAATTTGCCTCAAAACAGTCTGCCTCAAAATAGTTTAACGCAAGGTGAAGTGGGTGGGTTACCGGTGATGGTGAGTCGACTTCAGCTGAAAGATTTAGATGGTATAGAGCAGTGGGTAGTGATTGTGCGCCAGCAAGAGTATGAAATGGATCAGACTCTGATGCAACTGACTGGATTTGGACAGCTCTATGCAGATAAGGACAAGCCTAATGAGTGGTCGCTCAAGCAGAGGGATGGTGGTACCTTACCCGTTACCTTGCAAGGCGGCGTTTATCGAAACCAACACCACCTTGTAGAGGGGGGCGTGATCACTCTGATGGACCTGCGTGAACGTAAAAAACTTGAATCGCAAAATCAGTATGTAGCCTTTCAGACGGGAGTGGCAGAGATGTCAGCCAATATATTGCACAATATTGGTAATTCAGCTCAAGGAATTGCTACTGGAATTTCTCAGCTGAAGCAGCAACAGAAGAGCTATCAAGAGTTGATTGAGGGGGTTGAGCACTTTAATCAACTCGATTTGGATCAGAAGGAGCGCAGTCGACGTGAACATACGTTGGTTCAAGAGCTGCCGTCAGCACTGAGAAAGATAATGGCTGAAGAGGGGAATACCTTCAGTGAACTCTCCTCAGTAGAGTTGGTGGATCACGGTGTCCAGCATATTTCAGAAATTATTCAGCTTCATCGTCTGGGTTTCAAACTGGACCAGCAGGCTACCTATAGTGACTTGTACCAACTGTTGGATGATGCTCTGATGTTGACGGGGGGGCAGCTGAGCAAACATGGGATTGAGCTCAAGCAGCAACTGAATCTGGAGCAAGGGGGGTGTTTAGTGCCTAGGAATCAGCTGCTGCAGGCATTAATTAACCTAATTGCGAATGCGATGGAGGCGGTGGTTGAACAGTTTTCTGAAAAGAGAGGGGGGGTGGTAATAATTCAGCTTTCCCAGTTTGAAGAGAATGGGGGGGCGTGGATTTCCATTATGGTTGAGGACAACGGTGTGGGGATAAGCGCACAGCAACAACAGCAGATATTCAAATTTGGATACAGTACCAAGCAACGGGGAAGTGGGTTTGGACTCCATGCAACGGCACATTTCTTACGGGGTATTGGAGGGCGTATTGAAGTGGAGAGTGAGGGTAAGGGATGTGGTACGAGGTTCTGGATGAAATTTCCAATTCGATTAAGCGGTGGTATGAGTGGCTCAAAATTCTCCCCTGTTGAAGGATCAGTCAAGTAATGAGTATGAATCGATATAGGTTGATGGCTATAGATGATGAGCCCAAGGTGCTGGATGCTTATGTCTCACTGTTTCAACCCTCGCATCAGTGGAGTAACCTGCTTGCGAGGCTGGCAGGAGAAGACTCGGATGAGAGTGAAGAGGAGGATGAGTTTGAGTTTGAGCTGGAGTGTTACCCCAGTGGAGAAGAGGGGGTAGAGGCGCTGCGTTATGCCATGGTCGAGCAGGACCCTTTCTCGATCATCTTTCTGGATATGCGTATGCCCAATGGTTGGAGTGGGTTGGAGACCGCACGCCATATCCGCAACTTGGATGAGAGTGTACGTATCGTACTGGTCTCTGCCTATGCGGACCATACAGTCAAAGAGATTCGTCAGGAAATAGGCTCCCGTTTTGTGTTTCATGGGAAGCCTTGGAACGATAACGAGCTGGTGCAGTTAACCCGACAGCTGGCCAGTGATTGGGAGTATGAGCGTGAACTGACAGAAGCCCGGCATGAGCTGCTAAATGCGACAGAGATTGCGGTCAAAGCGAACCGCGCTAAAGATCAATTCCTGGCCTCCATGAGTCATGAGCTGCGCACCCCGCTGACCGCGATACTGGGGTATGGGGAGCTATTACAAGAGACGGCACTGGAGCAGGAGCAACGCTCCCTATTAAAGACTATGCAGGTCTCTGGGTACTCCTTGCTCCATCTGCTGAATGATATTCTCGACCTCTCCAAGATTGCTGCAGGAAAGTTTGAGATCGATCAAGTAGAGTTTGATCTTGATGAGACGCTGTTGGAGGTGACGCAGATATTCTCTGTACAGGCAGAGAATCGAGGGTTGCAGTTTGAGGTGCAGCACGCAAAAGAGGGAGCAGAGCATACCAATCTACTGCTTGGAGATGGTAAACGGGTGGGGCAGATTTTAATAAATCTAGTTAGTAATGCGGTGAAATTTACCTCGAAAGGTTGTGTGCGTCTGTTGGTACATAGTCATCAAAAGAGGCTCCATTTTGTGGTTGAAGACAGTGGTATCGGTATGGCTCCCGCTGTAGTTAAGCGTCTATTTAAACCATTTGAGCAGGCAGATAGCAGTATATCGGGGCGTTTTGGTGGAACCGGGCTTGGGCTGCACATATCACAAACACTGGCTCAGTTGATGGGTGGTCAGATTACAGTAGAGAGTGAGCAGGGAACAGGTTCCCGTTTTGAGCTCACCATCCCGTTGCTATTGGGGCGAGAAAAGCAGGAAAAGGAGAAGTTGCAGCAGGATGAGGTTGATGCCAAGCTTCTGCAGGGGCGTGTTCTGGTTGTGGAAGATACGCCGGAGCTACAGATGCTGGTCAGTCGTATGATACGAAGTAGTGGTGCTGAGGTTGATATTGCAGATGATGGCGCGCAGGGGGTCGAGCAAGCCAGCGCCCACTCCTATGATCTGATTTTGATGGATATGCAGATGCCGGTGATGGATGGTATTGAGGCTACCCGTACTTTGCGAGATAAAGGGAGCGCTACACCGATCATAGCATTGACGGCGAATGTGATGCAGCATCAGCGTGAGGCATTTCAGGAGGCGGGGTGTAGTGGTTTTATCTCCAAGCCTGTTCAAAAGAGTACACTGCTGAAAGTGTTGCAGCGTTATTTAAAGACCGCTCAAGATTCTCATGAGGCGTCCGCTTTGGAAGAGGAGATTATTCCGCTGGATGATGAGTTACAAGAGTTACTCAACCAGCGAGTTAAGGAGATGAGCGAGGAGTTGGGAGAGGCTCGTAAGGTGAATGACTTAGATAGAGTCAAAGCTGTAGTGCATATGATTAAAGGGAGTATAGGCTCTTTTGGATATCTCGGCATTTCAGCGTTAGCGGCTGATATTGAAGAGCAGCTGCGGCAAGAGGATGTAACTGAATATAACCGCGGATTAGATTTGCTGAATCAGCGATTACTCGCTATTCTTTCCGAATGAATTTACGCAGCATACTGTTAGTTGACGATGAACAACAGATTTTAGATACCTATCGGGTTATTCTTTCTGGAGAAGAGGAAGATGACGACGGCCTAGATGAACTGGCAGCCATGGTTGGGTTGGTGGATGAGACACCAGACCCTGCCACAAGCCGAGAGGTCTTCAGGCTGCTTGAGGCTACCCAAGGGGAAGAGGCGCTGGAGAAGCAGCGTCAAGCGCTGATAACGGGCAATGCACCTGCTGTTGCGTTGGTGGATATGCGTATGCCACCGGGTATTAATGGACTAGAGACGGCCATTCGCCTGCGTCAGCAAGATCCTTCAATCTACATCATCATTATCACCGCATACAGTGATGTAGAGAGCGATACCATGCAGCTAGCGCTGCAACACGATTTTATCTTCCTCAAGAAGCCGGTTATTCCTGAGGAGCTTTACCAGATTGTGCGTAATGCAGCCAATGCTTACCAGTCTGCAGAGCGTGACACCATTAGAAAAGAGCTGGATCCGCCGCTCTATCTCGATAGCCTGTCACAGCAGCAGGTGCTGCTGGTGGATGATGAGCCGATGATGCTCAAGCTGGCTGAGGCGATTCTGGTGCAGTACCTACAGGTCAAGGTGATTACGGCACACACGGGGCAGGAGGCGCTACAGTTGGCACACAACCTCTTGCCGGACCTCATCCTGCTGGATGTAAAAATGTCAGGGATGGATGGGTACACCGTCTGTCGTGCTCTGAAAAGTGCAGAAAATACCAAAGAGATCCCCGTTATCTTCCTCACTGCGCAGAGTAGTGATGATCAGGTGGTAGAGGGGTTTCAGGCTGGGGCGGTAGACTATGTGGCTAAGCCCTTCTCTAAGCCTATTCTGGTAGCGCGGGTCTCTACCCACCTTAACCTCTATCGCAACAGTCGGCGTCTGAAGATGCTCTCCAATACCGATATGTTGACCGAGCTACCGAATCGAGCGGCATTCCAGACCTATCTGGACATGCGTCTGCGTGATGCAGCTGAAGCCAAAGAGGTTGATAGCCGAGGTGAGATCCCTGAGGGGAGCCACTTTGCACTCCTGTTCATCGATCTCGACCACTTTAAGCCTGTGAATGATGAGTTGGGGCATGAGGTTGGTGATGAACTGCTACAGGCTGTTGCGGTGCGACTGCGCAAAAATGTGCGTGAAGTTGACCTGCTCTCCCGTATCGGTGGTGATGAATTTGTATTGATGCTGGGAGGGCATGTAACCCCTCAACATGTAGCACTGGTGGCGGATAATATGGTAGATCTGCTCTGTCAGCCCTTCAATTTGGAGGAGCATACGGTACAGATTGGTGCCAGTATCGGTAGTGCTCGATTCCCTGCTGATTCAGAAGATGGAGAGGTACTGCTGCGTAATGCAGATATGGCGATGTATGAAGCCAAGGCCAAAGGACGTAGTTGTCATGTTTCGTTCTCTAGCGAGTTTGAAAGTCATTTGGCTGAGCGTGATCGGTTGAGTGATGAGTTGCGTATTGCGATTGAACAGGAGCAGCTGCAGTTGCTATTCCAGCCCAAAGTGGAGCTGGCTTCGAGCAAGGTGGTGGGGTTGGATGCGCTGCTGCGTTGGAACCATCCAGAGCGTGGAGCACTGGAGGCGGGTGAGTTCATTGATGTGTTGATGGAGGGGCGGCTGGGAGAGATGGCCGAGCGTAGTGTGTTGAAGATGGTCTGCCTTCAATTGAAGCAGTGGTCTCAAGGAGGGGGGATGACATTGCCGATCACGATCAACCTGTCAGAAGAGCGCTTTAAACAGGATGATCTTGATGAGTATATCGTTGAGGTGGCCAAAGAGGTGGGGCTGCCCCTGGATATGTTGTCGATGATTGAACTCGACCTTGCGGAAGAGTTGTTGATGAAGCAGCCTGAAATTGCTCTGCGTCAGTTGGAAAAAGTTGCGCAATTGGGGTTGAGGATCACTCTCGATAACTTCGGCAGTGGGCGCTCCTCACTCTACTGGTTGCAGCGATTCCCGCTGAATGATATCAAGCTGGATCGAAAGCTGGTACAAAAGATCGGAGATAGCGGTAGTGATCAGCTGTTACGCGCAGCACTCTGTATGGTGATGGAGCTGGGTTATTTGACCATTGCAGAGGGGATCGAGAATGAGAAGCAGCTGGAGTTCCTGAAGCTGCAGGGGTGTGTAACTGGGTTGGGCTATCTGCTCCATACACCCATGACCCCAGAAGATGTGCTTACTGTTTTGGGGCGGGAGATGTAGAGGTTGCGTGTGTAGGTGCTAAGTGACTAGAAGCTCCACTCTTTCTGAGTGCGAGCATAGTAGAAGCGGTAACCCAAAAGCAGAGAGAGCAGTGCGGCATAGCCCAGTACATCCGTTGGATTCCAAGTGCGGACCAAGAAGTAGTGGACGATCGTCAGGAAGGTGACCGCATAGACCATTGAGTGGATCTTTTTCCAGTTACGTCCCAGTGCGCGCATTCGGCTGTCGCTCGCAGTTAGAGCAATGGGCAGCATCAATAACCAAGCAAGGAAGCCTACGGTAACATAGGGCAGCTTGACCACATCCATAGCAAATTCCGCAAGAATAAAGGTGTCTTCACGCCAGATATAGATCAGGAAGTGAAGTGATGCATAGAAAAAGGCAAACAGACCAAAGGTACGTCGCAGCTTGAGTAGATGGTTCCAGCCAAAAATTCGGCGTAGTGGGGTCACTGCAAGTGTAATCATTAGAAAAATCAGAGAAGCCTCACCGGTAATGCCGATGATCTCCCAAGAGGGGTAGTCGCCATAGCGACCGCTGGCTGCAAACCAAGCCATCTCATACAATGGGGAGAGGCTGAGGAGAAAGATAATAATCTTCTGCAGCTGAAGTTGTGGGTTGTTTGCGGATGCGCTCATGGCGATGGATTATATACTTGCGTCCCGTGTAGTTTCAATGATTTCTCCCTCAACTCCAAAGAGTTGGGTGTAGATGGATCGCAGCCGCTCTGCATCTTTGCGTGTGGTTGGCGTGTTATCAATCAGTAGCAGTCGGTTACTGCCTGCTTGTGGACTGGGCCTAATCTCAATAGGGAGGGGGCGTTGACGGATCTTTTCCAGTATTTGGTCGGTCTCTGGTTCTCCCTTTTCTATTTCAAGTTGTACTAGAAATACTTTTTTTAACTGTTTGTTAATAGTCTCTTTTCTTGAGTTATTTTCTGTTGTTGTGGGGGCTGTGCTGGTGTTTGTGGAGAGGGTTTCAGGAGCCTGTTTCAGTAGTATAGGATAGAGTAGCCAGCTGGCAGAGAGCAGTAATAGTAGTCCCAATGAGAGGTAGCTCAAGCGGCGATTGGTGCGAGTCACATCATCGGCTGCCAGCAGCCACTGTCTGAGTTGAGACTTGGATTCAGTGGCTTTTGTCTGCTGGAGTTTTTTGAAGCGGCGCTGAATACGTTTTAGCGTATGGTTTTGGTAACCCGTGATGATTGTCTGTATCAGGCTCATAGAAGCTTATTTTTTGGCGTGTCAGCTACTCTAATGTAGTAGCTGTTTTGCCTGCTCCTCAATGTAGTGCTCCACCTTTCCTTGAAACATGCGGGCCAGCATCGGTAGTTCGATCTCAATCGAGAGTTCGTGTTCGGAGAGGGTTACGTTCCCATTGACAGAAAAACCGGAGTAATTGCCTAGAATTTTATAGCCATCACCGCTACGCTCAAAGCGTACCCCCTCTCCAGAAGAGTCAGATCCTGCTTCACTCTCTGCCAAGCTCAGTAGCCGCTGGTGAAGCTGCTCCACCGGGATCTGGTGTGCAAACCGTTTTCGAACAGATTTTCCCATCGCTTTTTACTCACCTTCACTTTTATAAGAATTGTTTGCGAAGTATACTCGCGCGCATGAAATATTCACAACATATGGAGCGCAGGTTGCAGGTGCTGGAGAAGCATCTGGATGAAGAGAACCCAATATTGCTGGATGTGGTCAAAAGTTTTCGTCAGCTTGACCGCGTGGCCCACAAGATGGGGTTTATCTCGCCGGATGAATCTTACGCTACGCATGTCTCTTGGTGGCCCTTAGTGTCCATTTTAGGGACATTCTCTGCAGGTAAATCAAGTTTTATAAACAGCTATTTGGGTGTAAAACTTCAACAAACAGGTAACCAGGCAGTAGATGATAAATTTACTGTGGTGAGTTACTCACCGGATCAGAAGCCGCGCACCATTCCGGGGCGTGCGCTGGATGCAGATCCCCGTTTCCCTTTTTTTCATATCAGCCATGATATTGAGGAGGTTGAGTCAGGAGAGGGCGACCGTATTGATGCCTACCTGCAGCTCAAGACGGCCCCCAGTGAAGCGCTACGGGGGCGTATTATTATTGACTCTCCGGGGTTTGATGCCGACCAGCAGCGTACCGCAACCCTGCGCATTACCGATCGAATGATCGATCTTTCGGATCTGGTGCTGGTCTTTTTTGATGCGCGCCACCCAGAACCAGGGGCGATGAAGGATACCTTACAGCACCTAGTCTCTGAAGCGCGACAGCGCCATGACTCCAACAAGTTCCTCTATATTCTGAATCAGATTGATGTGACTGCACGAGAGGATAATCCAGAGGAGGTGGTCGCGGCATGGCAGCGTGCGCTCTCCCAGCAGGGATTGACCACAGGCCGTTTCTTCCGTATCTACAACCCTGAGGTGGCTTTCCCCATTGAAAATGAGGCGCTAAAGGAGCGATTTGAGCGTAAGCGTAATGAGGATATGGCGGAGATCCAAGGGCGAATCGAGCAGCTTGATATTGAACGTGCCTACCGTATTGTGGGGATGTTAACCCATACTGCACGTGCAATTCAGGAACGCTGGGCTCCTAAACTGAAGTTACTGGGGAAAGAGTGGCGGCATAAAGTGCTGGTTACCGATGCAGTTCTGGCTGGAGTCGCTGTGGTGTTGCTACTTATACTCTCTCTGCAACAAGGGTGGTGGAATGGAATGGCATTGGCTCTTCCTTTTGAGTGGTCTGTGCCTCTACTGGGTGGTGTGGCGTTGGTTTCGATGGCCTCCCATTTTGGAGTGAGGCGCTGGATGGCTGAGCGCATCATCAAACGTTTGAGGAGTGAAGGGGGGGAGTCTCCCTCGTCAGAGGTGGAGGGGATGGTCTCAGCCTTTACCCGAAATACCCGACCTTGGTTCTCAATCTTTCACCCTTTCCCTGTTGGGTGGAACCTCTTTTCTCGAAAGAAAATCACCCAAGTACTGCTGGATGCCGATCAATATATTCAATCACTGAATGATCGTTTCACAGACCCTTCAGGGAAAAAAAGTGATGAAGCAGAGTAGAGAGCGTGGTGTAGGTCTCTTTTTCATTTTGATGATGCTATAGACGGTAGGATACGGTATCCTAGCGAAACAAATTATAATTGCTCGTAGCTAAGTAAAGTAGACGGGTGAAGGATGAGGATGAAAGCGTTAATTGTTGATGATGACCCCATTTTGAGAGATATTTTACGAAAAATGGTTGTTTCTGAAGGTATTGATGATGTGAGTGAGGCCTCTTCAGGAGGGCAGGGGATTGATCTCTGGAGATCACAGTCCCCCAATATTATCTTCCTAGATGTGCAGCTTCCTGATATGAGTGGACTGGATATCTTGAAGAAGATTCGTGAACAGGACCAGCGCGTCTATATTGTGGTGGTGACTGGACACGTTAGTGTAAACACCGTGCAAGAGATTGTTAAATTTAAGGCCGATCAGTATATTGTGAAACCGTTGGACCAAGGGCGTATCCATCAGGCCATTCAGTCGGGCAAGCGTCGAATCTAATTCCGAATGCTACTTTGTGACGATATCGTTATTGAGCCACTCTACTTGAATTACTTTATTTGGGCCGTCTGACTTGAGCCACTCCTCACCAGCTACTCACTTCTACCCAGATGCGCGCATTCTGGTAGTGGATGATGAACCCCTATTTCTTGCTTACCTGAAAAAAATTCTCAAAGGTGCCGGTTACCAACAGCCCACCTTTGAGTCAGACCCTCTGGCCGCTTTGGAGTTGCTCAGACGAGAGAACTTCGACCTGCTGTTGCTAGACCATAATATGCCTGGCATGAGTGGCTTAGAGCTGCTGAACGCAATGGTGCAGCTCCCCATAGAACAGCAAGTTCCGGTAATGATGCTGACCGCCGATGATGATATGGAGTCGCGTCACAAGGCGTTAGCGCTGGGGGCGCTGGATTTTTTGACCAAGCCTTTTGATGTAGTAGAGGTGACTACCCGTATCCGTAATATACTGCAGGTACGTATGCTCCATAATGAACTGGAGTCGATGAACCACTCTCTGGAGCAGACCGTTCAAGCGCGAACCAAGCAGCTGCAGCGTGAGGTCAATGAGCGCAAGCGTATTGAGGAGCAGTTGGAGTATCTGGGGGCGACCGATATCCAGACGGGGCTCCCCTCTGGAATGATCTTTATGGATCGCCTGCAGCAGTCGCTGTTACGTAATCAGAAAATATCCTTGGGGACAGCGCTGATTGGTCTGCATGTGGTCTGGGTGGAGGATATGGGCGAGCGCGACTGGATGCGTGACCTTGCAGAGCTGTTGGTTGAGCAGCTGCCTGACGCTAGTGTCATGCGTGATGAGCACTTAAGTTACATGGTAATGCACTCTGTGCAGGATCAGGAGGCGCTGGAGGCCATCGTGCGTAAGATTGAGTCACTCCAAGAGAGTGGCGAATATGGGTTTAATATCGGTTATGTGGTCGATTGGGTGGGGGAGGTGAGCCCAGAGCAGATGATTCAGCATGCTCGTGACAACCTGCGCAAAGAGCGCCGAGAGACTCAGCAACCGACCTCCATGAAGGCGCTGTTGCATCAGGCTATTTTTGAACACCATTGTGCCCCTTTTGAGTTGGCATGGCAGCCGCAAATACAGTTGGCAGATGGCCGTCTTTCTGGGGCAGAGGTACTGTTGCGCTGGAACTCTCCAGAGCTCGGTTTTGTCTCTCCGGCTAAGATTGTAGAGATTGCTGAGCAGGAGGGTTGGATTGGGCGTATTACCCTGTGGTTGATTGAGACCGCAGTCAGTCAGTACGGTAGTTGGATGCGCCAAGGCGTGGCGCTGGATCACTTCTCCCTAAACCTCTCTGCACAAGACCTGCTGGATGGTGCCTGTCAGCAACAGATCAAGCGTCAGTTAGAGCGCTTTGAAGTGCCAGCAGAGCGGCTTTGTGTGGAGTTGACGGAAAGTAAGTTGGTGGAGAATGTCACTCAAGGGCGGCAGATGCTGCGTGAGCTGCAGCAGATGGGTATTAAGGTTGCGCTGGATGACTTCGGGACGGGCTACTCTTCACTCAGTTATCTTAAGTTGTTCCCCATTAATATCCTTAAAATTGACCGCTCCTTTGCGGTTAACCTGATGGAAGATGATGTGAGTTTGGCTATTATTCAAGCGATGACACAGCTGGCGCAACACTTGAAGATGTCGGTAGTGGTTGAGGGGGTGGAGTATGCTGAGCAGATTGAGGTTCTGAAAAGATCCAAGGTGGACTTGATTCAGGGCTATTTCTACTCGAAACCGCTTGCACCCGTAGATTTCCTTGAGTTTTATAATGCAAAATAGCAGTGAGTAGAGACTGAAATTTAGGAGAGCATTGATGAGTGAGCAGGAAGCGATAGAACAGAATAGCAGTGAAGAGCAGATCAAAGAGATCCCCATGGAGGAGATGATGAGTTCTATCTACGGTAATCTCAAACAGGGGGTTGGACTGGTGGCCGGAGGTGTCGGCTCGGTTGCGAAGTACTCTTGGTTGGGGATGCGGTTTGCAGGCGATGATCTAAAGAGTCTCTCTATGAAGGCGTTAGAGCAGGGGAAAAGTCATCTGCCCCAGAGCAAAAAAGAGGAGCCGGAAGCGGCTTAAGGTAAACCTTACTCAGCAAAAAAAACGGCCTGCTCTTTAATCGGAGCAGGCCGTTTTTCAGTTGAAACTCCCTATAGTGAAAACCTTATTGGCTGTTGCTTGTGCTGGGCGGCGCACACTGACTGGACGCATTGCTGCCGCTAGGCGGCAAACAC
>Ga0209361_1000790_pt1 | contig 25608 bp, 34 predicted proteins | sample SaaInlV_200m_DNA_3_FD_184657 | JGI IMG/M metagenome (GOLD analysis project Ga0209361, IMG submission 184657) | Marine microbial communities from expanding oxygen minimum zones in the Saanich Inlet - SI037_S4LV_200m_DNA (SPAdes) (version 2) | ecosystem: Environmental > Aquatic > Marine >... | reverse complement strand
TATCAGATGTCTCCATGTCGAGACCTACTATGGCGTTGGCTCCCCTTTTCCTTGCCTGTCTGATGGCTCGGGATACTGCATCGACCCTTGCCTTTTCTATCTCCGATGTGAAGGCTGTGATCTCACCGCCCCCAATGGATTGGAGCGCCCCTCTGATCACTCCTCCGATTCCACGTGTTCTGGGGGATAACCCATTCACTAGCCCGATTACTTTGGTTATCTTAAAACCCGGTACATCAGGGATTGTCACTACCTTGAATTCACTATCTTTTTGAGATTCCATCTGGAAGAAACCTTCACGCCTGTTGACATATACTTTATCCCAAAATAATGAGAAAAAGGCATTAGAAAAGGATATATTTTAGGATAATTTCTCAATAAGTGATGAATCGTCATGGATGTCAAAGATGAGTCTATTTTGAAGATTGTAGGGCGCAGATCTGGAATGTCAAGCAGGAAGCTGTCGGGAATGCTCAACATACCCATTTCAACTGTGCATAGGAGGATCAAGAAGTTCGAGGACGAAGAAGTGATTATGGGATACAAGGCACTCATTGATTACCAGAAGACATCTTGGCCCATCGGGGCGCTGCTCCTCGTCGACCTGATGGAGGTCATTCCAGGCAAGGGTCATATCCCGAAGAAGGACATCATCAGCACACTGAGCAATTTCAGGGAGGTCGAGGAGATAATTGACGTGCAGGCAGCGGAGTTTGACCTGGTAATCAAGGCAAGGTTCAGGACACTGAAGCTTTTATCCAGTTTTATCGAGACCCTCAGGGGGATCGAAGGAATCGAGGAGACGAAATCAGCGATAATCACGGATGAGACGATCCTGCCCCCGAGCCCAATTATCAGGGTCAAATGATTAGGTCACAATAGGAGGTCGGAAGTAACCACTATCCCTACCGTTTGGGCAGGAGAGAGGGTTCCTGTTCGAATATCATCAATATTTTTTCATCTCAGATGCTAGACTGCAATCTAATCCTACGGATAATGGGACTGGCTTATGTTTGGTCAAGATATTGGTTGCCTTCTCCCATGCCCTCATAACACTGTCATCTTTTTATGTTGAAGAATGAAGGCATGAATAGGTATTACTATGAAGAATGTTGTTGAGATCTTCGATGATCTTTTCTTGGTTAAGCAGGATATGAGGCCAGGCTGGTATTACAGCGTATTTGTAGTCTTCGGGGAGAACAATATCGGAATCATTGATACGGGGTTCGAGAATACACTCGTGGACTATGTGTTGCCGCTGTTACAGGGAAAGGGTAGGAACCTCTGTGATGTGGACCTGATTGTCAATACCCACAGGGACGGGGACCACATCAAGGGGAACGATGTTTTCAAGGAGAAAACAGGCGCATCCATCGTGGCCCATAGCCTAGCGGCCGAGGCGATCCCATCACTAGACAAGACTATGGAGGAAGGAGATGTCATGAAGCTGGGGGATCGTCTCTTCAAGGTGATTCATACGCCGGGACACAGACCTGGAGCGGTTTGCATGTTGGACGAGGAGCACAAGGTGATAATCACTGGAGATTCTGTCTGCGGGGAGAAGGAGGACCTAATCAGGATGGACAAAAACATCTACATCGAATCCCTCAGGAGGCTGCTTGAACTGGACGTTGACATAATGATAATGTCCCACCCTTTCAAGCCTGCGGGAAAGAACATCCTCAAAGGCGACGAGATTGGGGAAATGATCCGGGCGAGTATAGGTATAGCGGAAAGGCTCTAAAATTACAGGCTCTCGGCGATTATCTTTACCGCCGTATCCAGTGCCTTGACAATTTGCCCCAGGCTCATGGACGGCCCCTTCTTCTTCATGACCTGCTCAGGCAGGCTAGGTACATGAATGAACCCTCCCGGTACCCTCAGGTCACTCTCCTTGAGGTAGTGCATCAGGTCGTAGAAGATGTGATTGCACCCGAACGTGCCCGCGCTGTTGGATATCGCCACGGGAATCTTTTCCTCCTCGATTGCCGCAAGCATATTCCTCAATGGAAGATTTGAGAAGTACGCGACAGGCCCGCCCTCCACGATTGGCTCGTCCACCGGATGTTTGCCGCAGTTATACGCTATCCTTGCGTCGGCAACGTTGATGGCTACCCGCTCAAGCCGTATCATAGACGAGCCAGCCTGGCCAGTGCTAAGAACCGCGGACGGCTTGGTCACCTCAATGGCCTTAATGAGCCTTGACCTCACCTCGTCGAACCTCAAAGGGATCTCTACCACCTTGACCTTGTACCCGTTGTATTCTTTCCCGTCAAGGGGCTTGCACGCCTCGATGCTGGGATTGATATGGCTGCCACCGAATGGCTCGAAGCCTGTGAGTAGAATGACCTTCATAGATGCATCATGCCCCGTCGCCTGAAAAATGCTTTCTGTAGGGAGGCGGTTATGTGCTCATGGAAACCACATCCGAGCCATGGGGGATTACGCCCAGCGGGGAGAGAGTAAAGCTGTTCACTCTGAGTGACGAGATTACCGTCAAGATCAGTAATTACGGTGGGACAATCGTGTCGATTCAGGCACCTGACAGATCAGGGAGGATGGGGGAAGTGACACTGGGTTTTAACACCGTTGATGGTTACATAAATAGCGACTTCTATCTCGGGGCCACCATCGGCAGGTATGCCAACAGGATAGCCAACGGGGAGTTCTACATAGATGGAGAAGCTTACAAGCTTGCCCAGAATAATGGTCCTAACCACCTCCATGGGGGGATAAAGGGCTACGATAAAGTTGTGTGGGACGCCGAGTTGCTGGAGTCAGGACTGCGGTTGAGCTACAGGAGCACCGACATGGAGGAGGGGTACCCCGGCACCCTTGAGGCGTCCATCACGTTCACGTTAAGGGAGGATAGATTAGAGGTCGATTACCTGGCTGTAACTGATAATCCCACGGTGGTCAACCTCACAAACCACGCATATTTCAACCTCGCTGGAGGGGGGAGTGTCCTGAGGCACAGGCTGTGGATTGACTCGGATCGCTATTCGCCGGTGGGTGAGAATATGATCCCCCTCGGAAAACATGATGTGGTGGAAGGCACGCCGTTCGATTTCAGGGAGGCTACTGAAGTAGGGGGTAGGATCAACGACGGCCACGTCCAGCTAGAACGGGGAGGGGGATATGACCACAACTATGTCCTCAACCAGATCAGCAACCCGCAGATCAGGGTAACCGAGCCAGAATCAGGGAGGACTCTTGAGGTCTCCACGACCATGCCAGGTGTCCAGTTCTACACGGGAAACTTCCTAGACGGCAGCGACAAGGGAAGAAACGGACCCATCAACCGGCGGAGCGGCCTGTGTCTTGAGACCCAGTTCTTCCCCGACTCACCCAACCAACCAGACTTCCCGTCCACGATCCTCCGCCCGTGCGAGAAGTACATCGAGAAAACCGTATACAGATTCACGACGGAGAGCTAAACATGGACAGAAAAGAGGCGGTTGAAAGGGCAGTCGGATACATGGATCAGGGGTTCCTGTGCGTCGAGGCTGTGTTCAGGACGTTAGCGGACATGCATGACACTGACTCGGACCTGATACCAAAAGTAGCGTCGGGTTTAGCAGCGGGGATAGCTAGGACTAGCCACATCTGCGGGGCGGTATCTGGCGCCATTCTTGGTCTTGGGCTGTGGTTCGGCAGGAATGAGCCAGTAGAGGGCGACAGGAAGCCCTACTGGTACAGCCGTCGGTTCATCTGCAGCTGGCTTGATCTGTACCCTGAGACGACCTGCACGTTACTGCTGGAGGTTGACCTGGATAACCCAGAGGGCATGGCTACGTTTGAGGCTGAGAATATGTGGGCTAAAAAATGTAAGGAATACATCAGAGACGCCGTTGGTCTGGCGTATGATCTCCTCGTACGTGAAGGCGTCTACTCCGTGGGCGCGTAGTAACAGCGCTTCGGTGAGTGAATCTTTCCTTCCTTCTTGAGCACCTTTATTGCCTTGGATACTTCCTTGGACTCGATGCCCATTGCCTTGGCTACCTCGCCTGGACGGACAGGCTTCCCTGCTTCGATCATGGCCTGTAGTACTGCTTCTGCGTTCTCGCTCATACAATCACTCCTACAGACACCACCTTTCCGAGCAATTATTAAGATTTCGAGGCATAAGATACCTCATGAGTGAATGGGTTAGAAAGGCAGTCATTGATCGGCTCAACGCGGTTCATATGCACGTTGACGCCAAGGAGGCAATAGAGGGTTTATCGGATGAAGAGGCGAAGATGGATCCATATGAGGGGGGAAGGTCCCCAAAGGAGTTCCTCTACCACATCGTTTTTTGGCAGGACTTTGAGTACGACATGCTGAGAGGCACTGTTCACGAGGTAAAGAAAGGCTCCGACTGGGATGTAGGCTCAGAGACATGGGACGGCCTCGTCGAGAGATTCAATATTGGTTTGGAGGGACTCCTATCCATCGCCACGAACTGGGATATGGACAAGGAGATCAAGATAACGGAGACCGTGTCCACTCGTGTAGGGCCAGCTCTGTTGGGGATCTCCCAGCACACCAGTTACCACCTCGGGCAGCTTGTCACGACCCGGAAAGCCCTGGGGAAATGGTCGAAGGATTAATGAAGATCGTTGTCGGCTCACCGAACCCCGTCAAAGTCGGGGCAGTTGTTGATGCCTTCTCGAAGTATTTCGGTTAGAGGTATTCAACGTCGACGTTGGCTCCGAGGTCAAGGCATTCCCTGACTCAGAGGAGCTCATCTATTAGGGAGCAGTTAACAGGGCTAAAGCGGCCCACAGGGAAGGCTTCGATTACAGTGTTGGCATTGAGGGAGGGGTTGTGCTCTTTGAGGGGAGAGATCGACAGGAAGGCGCTCCTAGCCGACCCTGTGGTCTGTGCATTGACACCGTTCCTGAATTCTGATTATTACATAGACGCTTGACCCAGCTATATCATAGGATTTTAATGGGCTTCCAATAAACTATCTCGGTATGTCCATCACTATTAGGACGGGGCTAGAGCCGGGGGACTTGGGCTACATCACGTACATGCACGGCAGGATATACCACGACGAGTACGGTTTTGATTCAACTTTTGAACCCTACGTGGCTCGCCCCATGAGCGAGTTCAGCCTGGCAGGTGACCAGTCAAGGCAACAGATTTGGGTTGTAGAGATGGACGGCAAGATTGTGGGTTGTATCGCAATAGTTGATGCGGGTGGCAACGAGGCCCAGCTAAGGTGGCTGCTTCTCACGAAAGAGACGAGGGGAAAGGGATTGGGAGAGAGGTTGATGAGTGAGGCGGTGGATTTCTGCCGCGAAAAGGGCTACAACAACGTCTTTCTCTGGACCATTGACGCGCTCCACGCAGCGAGGGGGCTGTATCTGAAACACAGGTTCAAGGTGACCGAGGAGAAGAAGCACGTCATGTGGGGCGTCGAGGTCAATGAGCAAAGGTACGACCTCAAGTTAAAGGGATAAAAGCTGGTCTTAGATCCATCTCCAGAGTACCCTGAGGTGGTTTGCCAGCCGATTCGGGGGTATGGTGTCAGAGTCGGACACGCTTATAGAGATGTGGCTCCCACTGGGGAAATCCATGTTCTCGTCGGCCTTGTTCAGTATGGCGAGGTGGTTTATCTTCCAGCCCGCTTCGATGAAGGCATGGATGTACTCCGAGCCGTTTGGGTACCTGCTGTGGCCCTCAACCCGTAGGCTGGTGAGAATGTACCTTTCATCCTTGTATGTCTCGATGAAATCCTCGGGCATCATGCTGACCTCCTGGATTGACCTGATGTGGATAAACATGTCCTCAAGTATTCCACCAACCGTGTCAACTGACTGGTGAGTCTTCGAGAACGCTCCCGTCAGAGCTCTGATGGCGGTCGACTTCCCTGCACCGGGGTAACCAAGAACGATCCAGATCTCAGGAGGCATAGAAAGAACTCATCATGGGTCTTGAAATAGTTTTAGCTAAAAACCAAAAAAATCCGCCTTTTTCAGCGATTTTCCTGGCAATTTGTTGCCTTAGAAGAGATACCTGTATTAATTCTCGCTCAACTCATCAAAGTATGCTAAACAGGATTGGCCTGATCACCATCATAACGAACAAACTCCCTGAGATGAAGCGTTTCTATTCCGTGGTTCTGGACTTTGAGTGCATAGAGGACCTGGGAAACTACATAGAGTTCAGTAACCATGGTGTCAGGTTCGCGTTGACAAATCCCGAGGTCATGTACGAAGGCACAGAGCACCCAACGTACAGGGAGGAAAGGAAGGGGCAGACATTTGAGCTGGCTTTTCCGCTTCCATCCCCTGAAGCAGTCGGTAAGGCGTACGATAAGATCACGGGGAAAGGGGCTACCCCGATCAAAGCACCAAAGATGATGCCTTGGGGGAGAATGACGGCGTTCTTCGCTGACCCCGACGGAAACATCCACGAGTTGTACAGCCTACGGGAAGGCGAGGAAATCTAGCTCCTGCCGCGTTCACAGAGGTAGTGGTGCCATAGTATCCTCGCCCCCACTGCCCGCCATGGTCTCCAGTTTTCAGCGATTACCGCTGCCTCTTCGTTGCTTGGAATTGTTTCTAGTTCTTTTACATCGCGCATGGCTGACAGGAGGGCTAGATCCCCCTTTGGCCAAACATCAGGTCGCCCCATAATCATCAACAGGTAAATCCCGGCGGTCCACGGCCCTATCCCCGTGAGCGCGGTGAGTGTTTTCATGACTCCCTCGTCATCTAGACGACTCAATCCATCTAGATCAATGGACCCGTCAATTATCGCCTCTGCCATTATCCTGACGTATCTCGTCTTCTGTCGGCTGAACCCGGTGGCTTTCAGTTCCTCATCGCTGAGGCGGAGGAGCCCTTCCGGTGTCAACGGGTTAACCTTTGCTAGTAGCTTGTCATAGGTGGCCTGGGCCGAGGCGAGGGAGACCTGTTGCTCTAGTATTATCTTGAGAAGTGATGGGAAACCGGGTTCTCTGCCCCAGAGCGGGGGTGGCCCGTAGCGATCTACAACCATCCTGAGATGTGGGTCGGATTCAGTCAACGCCTTAACGGCGACCAGCAATGTCTTGTCATCAAGCATATTAGTTCTTCTCCGAGGTTAGTATCACTAAGCCACCAAGCGAAAGTTCAGTCATCTCGGCATAACCAAAAACGCTTGTGATCATCCGCTGTAAACTACCATTTAATGGTAGCAGTTTGAAGGTATCAAATAGGATTCTCCACGGGTTATTGGGGCGCCCTCTACTGGCAATCGCACCTATAAATGGGACCATCAAGTGCATGTACGTGCTCATCCCAGACCTCAGGATGAAATTATCTGGCTTCCCGATGTCAACTAGTAAGAACTTTCCGCCCTCCCCCAGAACCCTGTGAGCTTCTTTGAATGATGCTTCCTTGTCAAGGGAATCGCGTAGCGCGTAAGCCGCAGCGACGAACCCCATTGCCTCGGTCCTGAAGGGGAGTACCTCGAATACTCCCCTGATATAGTGGTGGTTGAGTTCAGCGTTCCTCTCTTTGGCCGCTGCGTGCATCTTGCCCGAGAAATCCAGGCATACCAGCTCACTTTCGATGTGCTCCTGGATCATTGCCGAGTAGTTCCCTGGCCCGGACCCCAACTCAAGAGATACACCGTGGATCGGTGAGGCTTTCTCCAGTCCTTTTAGCCGTGCCTTGTCGTCCTGGAAGAAACTGATGAGGTGGTTGACCCGCTCATAGTCGTCTATGATTGAGTCAAGTGCCTCGATTACCTCTTTCCAGACCATGATAGTTCTCACCTTGAGCACGCCGATGAAGGATATATGATTATCCAGCGGTCGCATGGTTTTATACGCCAATAATCCAACGAATACTTTGATTGTATGAAGAAAGCAGTAATGGTCTGGGGTGGCTGGGACGGTCACGAGCCGAAACAGTGCGTGGACATATTCGAGCCCTGGTTGAAATCTCAGGGATATGATGTACTGGTCACGGGTGACCTGGAAACGTTCGCAAACGCGGAGCTCATGAAGAGTATGGATCTCATTATCCCTGTCTATACCCAGGCAAAGATAACCAGGGAGCAGCAGACTGGGCTGCTTGAGGCGGTCAAGGATGGCGTAGGTATCGCCGGCTGGCACGGTGGCATGGGTGATAGCTTCAGGGATAGCGTTGATTACCAGTTCATGGTCGGCGGCCAATGGGTAGCTCATCCCGGTAACATCTACGATTACGAGGTTGACGTTGTAAAGCCCAACGATCCCGTGATGGAGGGGATTGGCACGTTCAAGGTCCACAGTGAGCAGTACTACATGCACGTTGACCCAAACGTCGAGGTACTTGCAACCACTACCTTTGGCGGTGAGCACACCCCGTGGATAGACGGGACAGTGATGCCCGTCGTCTGGAAGACCAGGTATGGCAAAGGAAGGGTCTTCTACTCGTCACTGGGGCACATCGCCAAGGAGTTCGATGTTGCTGAAGTCAAGAAGATAGTCCAGCGCGGAATGCTCTGGGCCTCAAAGTGAGGAGAACAGGATGAAACCGGTTAAAGTAGGGCTAGTTGGTAGCGGGTTCATCAGCGAGATCTATATGCAGAACAGCAAGGTGTTCAATAGCTTTGAGATAGTATCCTGTTCGGACCTGATAAAGGAAAGATCAGAGGGGAGGGCAAAGGAGTATGGCATCCCCAAAGTTATGTCCACCGAGGAGATCATGAACGACCCTGATGTTGAGATAGTTCTTAACCTGACCACCCCTGATGCACATTACAGCGTCGCAAAACAGGCAATCGAAGCAGGGAAATCGATTTACAACGAAAAGCCGTTGTCTATCGACTTATCCAACGGGAAGGAGCTCGTCGATTTAGCAATGGAGAACAATGTACTCATCGGCGGGGCACCTGACACGTTCCTCGGCGGGGGGATACAGACATGCAGAAAGCTAATTGATGATGGTTTGATCGGTAAGCCGGTGGCGGTATCGGCGTTCATGACCTGCCCGGGCCACGAGAGCTGGCACCCTGACCCCGGGTTCTACTACAAGAAGGGCGGGGGACCCATGTTTGATATGGGGCCGTACTACCTGACCGCCCTCGTGAACCTGGTCGGGCCCATCAAACAGGTGAAGGCATCGACAAAGATTACCTTCGACGAGCGGACCATCACAAGCGAGCCTAAGAACGGAACTAAAATCAGGGTAGATGTACCCACGCACGTAACCGGAATAATGGATTTCCATAACCAAGCGACAGGAGTAATCATCACAAGTTTCGATGTTTGGGGCGCACAGCTTCCCCGAATCGAAGTTTATGGAACACACGGTTCGCTGAGCGTCCCCGACCCAAACACGTTCGGCGGCCCCGTCCAGGTGTACCTGCCAGATGACAAGGAGTGGAAGGATGTACCGTTGACACATGGGTATACATCAAACAACAGGGGACTGGGCGTCGCTGACATGGCCTGTGCGTTAAGATCAGGCAGACCGCACAGAGCGAACGGCGACGTGACCTACCACGTGCTTGAAGCCATGCATGCCTTCCACGAGGCATCGGACAGCGAGAGAACAGTGAAAATGTTGAGCACGGTCGAGAGACCGGTTCCCCTCCCCATCGGGCTGTTAAAAGGGTCGCTTGACCCCTAGTTTCTGCTCTTTATGCCCTTGATGGCTCCCTCGACCTGTTTCAGGGTCGAGCGCAGCCCGATATCATCAACGTCTTTTTCACCGGGGTACGATGCGAGTCCTAGACCGGTCACCTTGGGATGGGTGAACATGGCCTCGACTGTCTTGGCCAGCTCATCGGCGGTCGGGCCGTCAGGTGCCGGGGTGCCATGACCTGGCATCTCCTCCGATGTGATAACATCGAGGTCGATGTGGACGTAGATCAAGTCGGTAAGCGAGGCTAGCCTGTCAATCTCGTTCATGATGGCAGGTGACTGGGCCCGCATGTCCTCAACGGATATCTGGCCGAGCCTGTGCTTGTCGATGAGGTACTGCTCAGCGGGGTCGATGTCCCTCAGTCCCACCATGGACAGGTAGCTCATTGGCAGCGGTGGCTCTAGCCCTGCCGCCCTCCTGATGTGGTGCAGGCAGAGCCCAGTTGATACGGCCACGGGCATCCCGCCTGTCATACCGCTCAGACTGGTCTCGGGTGTGTTGAAGTCGCCGTGGGCGTCCATCCAGACGAGGCCTATCCTTAGCGGGTTGTACCTGCCTTTGACGCGCTGATGACCCGCCAGCATGCCCATGAGCTGGTTGCAGTTGCTCAGCAGCCCGATGGGGAAGATGTCCCTCCTGATGAGTGACGCCACGTGGTCAGCGGTGTGGTTGCTTGCGAGACCCATTCTGAACCTTGCGCCGTATGCCTTCTCCTCTTCCTCGGTTAGCTCTGCCTGGTATACCTCGACTAACTCGCAGTCATACTTGTCGAGAAGAGGATATAGCCCCCCGTTCTCAATCATTGCGGGCCGTGGGTCCCGTTCCTCGGCTCCTAAGTGTCCGTTGTGAATGTTCTTTGTTATACCTACCTTGAGTTTTGACATAGGTACATGGCGAAGCCGACGGAATTTAAGACCTCGCTAGAGATTTATGAGTACCACAGCGGCCAGGGTAAGCAGTATCCCTGCCAGGTTAACCCGTGATACCTTCTCCTTGAACAGGATGATTGCGGAGATCGTGACCATTAGCAGTGATCCTGCACTGCTCACGGGGAACACTATAGCGCCTGGAAGTGTTGTAAGAGCCATCAACAGGAACCTGTTAGCCGCGACGTTGAAGACCCCCACGCCGAGTCCGTACAATCCATCACGACTGCTGATTTCCTCCCGATTCTTCCATGCAATGGGGGATACGAGGAGCGCGGCTGACGAGAATATGGCGAGGAAGAAGTAGTTGTTCTGTGCCTCCAGACCGCTCTGTACAAGTATCTTTGATGACAGCTGACTGAACCCTACCACGATTATTGTGACTATGATCATGGGAATTATCTCCCTATCTAACTCCAGTTTTTCCATTGGCTTGGCCGCCAGTAATGGCAGTGAGGCAACAGCGAGTATGATTCCCAGTAGCTGGGTAGAGGCGATGGTCTCGCCGAAGAGGAACACGCTGACGCCGATGGGTATCAGTACGGCGAGCTGTATCATCGAGGATGTGATTGCGGCTCCCCTCTTCCCCATCAGTGTGAGGTTGAGATACATGCCGGCTGAGTAGGTCAGCCCGGTTATAGCTCCCAGCCCAAGCGTGAAGGCCGAAACTTCCACTTTCCCGTTGCTGATCACTAATATCGCCATGATGCCAGCTGCTGTGAGGTAGTTACCGAGTATCACGCCCCACAGGGTCTCGGTCTTTGTGGTGGAGTATCTCATGATGAGGCTTAGGCATGTTATTGATAGCGCGGAGGCGATGACGAAGATCATTGATATCGCTCAGGTGCTCTCATCGGATAAAATCCTTACTAGGTTTCAATAATGAAAACATTGATTCGTGTTCATGCCCAAGGATTGTCTGGGATAATATGGATACAGTTGCTTTACTCAAGATACGTGGGAGTTTCGACGAGACTTTACGAGAAGCCATCAGTCTAATCGGTGGCCTAAAGGAACTGGAATCCCCTCTGATCCTGAAGCCAAACATCTGCACGGGAAACGATCATACCGAATGTGCCAATACCAAGGTCGAGGTAGTTGCGACACTGGTTGACGAGATCATTCGTGAAAACGGGGACATCGAGATCAGATTGGTCGAGTCGGATAGCATGTCCAAGTACGCGGACAAAGCTTTCGAGCGGTACGGCTTCAGGGATTACGTTGAGGAGCTCAGCAGCCAGGGCGTGAACATATCCCTAACGAACCTGAGTAAATCACCGTTAACTGAGTATCAATTTGATGGAGCCTACTTCAAAAACCCGAAGTTACCAGTCATCCTTTCAGATGCTGGATCAATCGTAAGTGTCGCCTTGGCTAAAACCCATAGCCTAACAATGATTACCGGCGCACTCAAGAACCTCTTTGGTTTCCTCCCCAGAAAAGACCAGGTGTTCTACCACCCAAACATCCATGAGGTCATCCAAGACCTCAACAATATGTTCAGGAGCAGCCTATGCCTCATTGATGGAAGAATGGGTCTTGAAGGCGTTATCAGTGGCAATCCCAAGAGCTTGGGATGCCTTATTCTGGGCAGAAATCCTGTTTCCGTGGACGCCGTCATGGCGAGGGTTATGGGCTTTGACCCAGAGAAGATCAGACACATCGTTGAAGCAGGGATAATAGGGTTAGGTAGCTTGAACCCAGAAGTCATTGGGAACAAGGTAGAGGATTGCAGGGTCGAGTTCAAAACCCCGAAGGGACTCAAGTCCAACGCTGTCCTCGGGTAGAGTACCAGAAAGAACAGTTATATTACCAATTCAATCCAATGGAAGGAAGAGTGTGTAGAAATGAAAAAACACACCTTTGGCGTGACCCTCTACTTTTCTAAGTTTCTTCGTTCTGGAATAGCTCGACTATCTCCCCATCGGGCCCGTTGAAGAAGGCGATCCGAATCGGGATCGATGGCTCGCTGGAAAGGTCGATGTCACGCGTCTCCATCGTAACTTCGGCCCCCGCTGCCCGCGCTAGTTCGATAGCTGACTTGCAGTCATCGACCCTCAACGCGATGTGCTTGAAGACCCCTTCCTCGAAATCCTGTGCTTTGTCAGCCTGGGATATTTCAAAGTAGTTTCCGTCGCCTGTGTCCAATAGGACGGTTCGTTTGGGTGCCTTGCCCCATGAGACCTTTTCAACGAATCCGAGCCCATCAACGTAGAACTCTATTGATTTGTTCAGGTCCCTTACGCTCATGGAGAGGTGGTGGAACCCGCATCCCTTAATTTTCTTGTTTGTATCGGACAATTTCTCTCGCCTATGACGTATTTGATTACGATTTAAAATATGCGTATTAATTGAGCATCACTGGGGTAGCACGTTGCCGTCCATGCTGTATTTCTCCATGAGGATGACCAGTATGGGGAACGCGATGAGGCTCCACTGTACAACAGGCATCCAGAAGAGGAGATCGGGATTCAGCTCCCAGATATAACCGCCCACTATTGGGCTGAGGACTCCTGTGACTCCCACTATGAGGTTCCTGACACCCATGTAGCTGCCCCTGACCCTCTGAGGGATGGCCTCCTGGCTATACGCGTCCATGCCCACGTAGAGACAGCCCTCGAAACTGCCGAGGATGCTAACGGTGATGAGCATCTGGGGAAGAGTTACGGGTGTTATCACGAGGACCAGCCTAGCTAGGATGCCGAAAACGTGGCCAACATACGCTGTCCTCTTCCGGCCGTATTTCTCCACAAGGTTAGCCAGCGGCATACTGAAGAAGATGTCAATGGCGGGCTCAGCTACACCTATCCAGCCGAAGATGAATATGCTAGCCATCTTGATGTCAACCTGGTAGATGCCCCTGAAAGGTCCCGTCATGAGCATGGCGAACACCGTTGTGATCTCGCTCAATAATAGTAGCTTGAGGGGCGTAGGAGCATCGATTAGCGCCCTAACCCCGTCAAGTATGTTTGAGCTCTCCTCCTCTCTCTCGATGTGGACGGGTTCGGCGTATCGGGTTACGACGTAAAGGATGACGATATCAACGGCGAAGAAGATCAGGAACAGCGGTCTGATGCTGTCTGCGGATTCTAGCCCCCCGAAGAAGTTGATGGCATACGCGATAATCATGGGGGAAGCGACACCGGCTATGGCTGTTACTGTCCTGTGGAATCCTAGTCCTGATACTCTATTGCTGTCATCCATTGAATCGATGTTCATTATGAGTTGGGATGGGAACTGGATGCTTATGCTCAGGGTGTAGACCATCATGATTGCGAGGTATAACCGCCAGTCTGATGTGAAGTAGAGGGCAAGGAGTGCTGGGAGGCTTAGGGCGAAGCTGGCGAAGTAGAGGCGTCTGATATCGCTGGATCTGTCGATGAGCCATCCGCTTGGAACGGCTAGCAGAACGTTTAGGAGGCCGATGACGCCGTTTACGTAACCGATCTGAAGCGCAGATGCTCCCAGTCGGCTCAGGAATATACCGTCGTAGCCACCCATACCCCGTGCCATGGGGCGCCTACCGCTGAACATTGTTAGGCTGTCCCTTGCAATCATGAGCCGGTAGTTTGTTTTTTGTGATCGCCAGAACTTTTTTATCCCGTCAATAAGGCCCACGGTAATCCCGCTACAAGATGGCTGCTTAGATAAGAAGAAATCGAATAGTTAGCACTAGATCTATATTATTCGTTGGGTTTGAGGCTGAAAGTGCTGTTCTCTACTCCACCGTGAATATAGCAGCACCTGATCTCAAGTGAATGCGACACTCCTGCTAGCTCGGAGAATACCCCAGTTAGGAAACCCCGAACAAATGGGCAGACGTGGTCTGTTTCGCTTTTGTGACACGAATCGCAGAAAAAGTTCCTCTCGCTCTTGATTAGGATATGATCGGCGTCATCTGGATCGGTCTCTTTTGAGTACCGACCCCAGCCCGCCTGGGCAGCCAGGCTGAACAGGGGAGCAGATTCGTTGGACCCAGTCCTCTCAATCGCCACCTTGGCGATCTCCTCGCCCGCCCCAAGCCCGGATTGGTATAGGAACACCGCGCCCGCTGACCCGAAGACGTTGTACATGTTCTCGACCATGGCGTCCCAGAGAATCTCGTTGAAGAAGATGGTTTGGGTACCGAGAAAGGTATCGGTCCAGATCCCGTTCTCCTCGTCATAGCTGAAAACATCGTTGATATCCATAAGAACACTAATCGAAGATTCAAACGACGATTTATGAACGTTCCCTGAAAAACAGGGAGAGCAGGTATTTTATCCCCTGAAAACACGTTCATTCAGGGTAAAATTTAATGAGGATACTTGTCACAGGGGGAGCTGGAAGGCTCGGGTACTCCGTTTCTAGACAGCTGGTAGAGAATGGACAAACGGTACGCGTCTTTGACCTCCCGCAAGTTGATTGGAGTCACGTTGAGCGGCTTGGAGTCGAGGCTTTCAAGGGAGATATTACGGATCAGGGCAGCGTGACGGATGCATGTAAAGACGTAGACGCAGTAGTTCACCTAGCGGCACTGCTGCCACCGAGGAGCGAGTCATCCCGCGAGTTGACCATGAAGGTCAACGTCTCAGGGACCGAGAACATCCTAAATAGCATCAACAGTGATACACCCATCGTCCTCACGTCAAGTATCTCGACCTATGGGATAACAGCGAATGCAAAACCCCCAATCAACGAAACATATCCCCAGACGCCACATAATAACTACTCCAAGAGCAAGATCAGCGCGGAGAAGGTGGTTATGGACGCTGGAAACCCGACCAGCATTCTTAGGATTGCGCCAATCAGCGTCGCTGATCTAGTGGAGCTCCCCGATAGCATTCCGTACCGTAGCGACCAGCGGGTGGAGTTCATTTTCGTCGATGACGCGGCCTGCGCAATCGTCATCAGTCTCAAAGTGTGCGACGACAGGGAGATTTACAATATCGCAGGTGGGAAATCCTGGCAGATGACAGGTACTGAGTACATTGACAGGTTTTACGCAGCGCTCGGGGTAGAGGTCGAGCCCGTCTTCTCCGAGGAGTACACTGCGGTGGACTGGTACGATACCGAGAAGGGAGAAAGGCTGGGTTATCAGAGGACAAGTTTTAACCAACTGGAAAAGAAGCTAGAGGTATTAGGCATGGAGATGGGATTACGATGAGTACACCGATGGAAAAGGCGTTAGAGAACCTGGATAGAGTAATAGAAAAAGTATCAGATGAGGCCGCGAAGAAGAGGCTCGGCGAGGCAAGGAAGGTCATCTCCCAGAACAGGAAGAAGATCTGGCTCAGGACCAAGACGGGAAAGCCCATGGCACTGGAGACGCAGGCCGTCACCGAAAATATTCTTGAGGCGTCAGACATAGAGTACGCGTTGTCGGAGCTTGAGGCGCACGTGGACAAAATCACTGAGGAGAGTAGACGCCGAAGCATGGTGGTCACCTGACGGTACCGGGTTTTATATACCAATTACAATAACTTTACACCTGTTTCTGGTGAATAACCGTGAAGAGTAAAGTTTACTTCATGGACGACCGGTACTCCGGTGCGCAGTCAAGCATCCCAGCCAAGGCTCAGCAACTCTTTGATGAGGCCAGGTTGTTTGACTGCTTCGAGGAAGGGGAGACGGTCGCCGTGAAATGCCATATGGGGGAGTGGAACAACTCCGCGTACCTCCGACCTATCCTGATCAGGGTGATCGTAGACAAGATAAAGGAGCACGGGGGGAGACCCTTTGTCACTGACACGACGACTGCGCCCTACTACTTCTATGGGGCGAGGAGCACCGCAGACCTGCACCTTGAGACGGCGGCCCGCAACGGGTTCACCGCGGAGAGCATGGGATGCCCCATTATCATCAGCGACGGACTGTACGGCACAGATGACATCAAGATAGACATTCCTGACGGCCTGATCCTCAAGGAGGGCTACATGGCCAAGGGCATCGCCGATGCTGACAGCATGATCGTCATCAGCCACTTCAAGGGCCACGGATCAGGTGTCTACGGTGGGAGCATAAAGAACATCGCCATCGGGTGCAGCAGCAAGAGGGGAAAGTTCAACGTCCACATGTGCAATCACCCAACAGTTGGCTGGAACCATTGGGAGTTCACAAGCGAGAACTGCATCGGAGAGGAGTGTCCCGACGCAGAGCTCTGCAACAATATGTGCCCTGCCCACGCCATCAAGATCAAGGAAGACCATGCCGAGTTCGATCCCGACAAGTGCATCGGTTGCTTCGGCCATCAGAGGCCACTGTACAGATGTGACCTCTGGGAGAAGGGAGAGATGTTCAATGACTGGCGTAACTATTTCCTCGTTGGAATGGGCGACGCGGCCTCGGCATACGTCGAACAGATGGGTAAAGATAAGATTGGATATCTAAGTTATGCCTTAGATATTGCGCCAGCGTGTGATTGTGTACCAGGCTCCGACAGGCCAGTCATACCCAACATGGGCGTGTTCGCATCAAGGGATATGGTGGCTATTGATATCGCTGCTCTTGATATGTCAGTTAAGGCGACAGGAATACCAGGTAGTGCTGCCGAGACTCACGGCGTCATGGACTCCGGTGACGAGAAGTTCACAGGGATCGTTGGCATGAGCCAGTGGATAACAGCCAACACATGCGTTGCCCATGGTTCAGGGAGCAAGGAGTACGAGCTCGTTGAGCCAGAACTGAGGGAGGACGAGGCGTGGCTGGCACACAAGAGCTTCAGTCCGGGACGGCCATCTGGCTGGTACCTCAATAAGGTCATGGCCAAGGCCGAAGCGTGGACACCGGCTGGTGGGTTCAAGTACAGCGAGAAACCCAGGCTGACCATCGATGAGCTCAGCAAGAGGTAGTAAAGGGTATCTCGCCACTATTATTCGGAACTAGTCGGGCTGAGGAGGGCGTAAGCCTTCAACGCAGAGCTTGTCTCCTGCCCGACGGCTATTGAAATCTGTTTTTTCCTTGATCACAGTGATCTCTCTGGCCGCATAGACACTGGGAACAGATGGGGAACCAACACGACCAACAAGTATTTCGTCTAGCGCGTTCAGATTGACGACCCCTTTGGCTATCTCGCTGTTTGGCGTGAGCTCTATCTCAATGACCACGCCGTTGAAATCCATCTCACTCTCGCTCACGTTTTTATCATGCGTCAGCCCCGTGAGCCTTGTGTTCCCGTGGAACTCCTTGACCTGGGATGAAGTTAGGACATTTAGCGGTACTCTCTTACCAGAAATTACCACATGGAAAGCCCTCGGAATTCAGCTAATATTGGTTAGTTCCTGATTTAATGACCACGATTACGCATAATCCCACTAATATTGATATTAATGGATATCCAGGTATGTCGCTGGATGTCTTTGGAGTATTAGTTTCTGGTTCTGAAATAGTTTCTGGTTCTGAAATAGTTTCTGGTTCTGAAATAGTTTCTATCACCTCAACAGGATCGGGAGGCGTGTAAGAAGGGATAGTATAATGACTCCAGTTTGTGGGATAGTTCGTTGCGCCCGGCTGGTCCTCAGGGTAATAAATCAATGACACCGAGCCCTCGTCTATGTCTTGTTGCTTGAACACAAGACCCAGTTCATGAACAGGGTCGCGGTCCAATGTCATCCTCATCTCAAAACTCCACCCCTCAGACGTTTCCTTCCTTGCCCACTCCAGTTTACCGAATGGCGCGGTGAGGAAACGTGAGTCGAAGAGTAGATTGTTTATGTCCCACCCTGATCCTGTGCCCACAACGCGGCCAAAATCATAGTTCCGCTTGTAGTTGCCCGAGTATCCCGTGTCCCTGCATAGTCCAATGAGAAAGTCATCTGGTTGAGGACTGGACTCGATATCACCGTCGTTGTCAACGTAGAGAACGAATAAGTCATAGGTATCAAAGGAGGTGTCTGGGATCGTAACCCCGAACACGAGCGACCCTTCAACCACGTCGTACTTGACTCTCGCGTCTATTTCATCACTGTTAATGGCCGTAAATTTCACAATCCCGGCGTCCTCCCACTCAAGCTCATCTATTGATCCATCAATCTGTACGCTGACCTCGCTGTTTGGGATCTCAAAAGTATCGGCTGATGCGTTAACCGTGTTCATCGCGATGATTATGATAAATAATAGGAACACCCGGGATTTCATGGGAACTTTGTACTAATGACGGTATATAATCCTATACGAGAATGAAAATAGAGAATGATTGCAGGCTTAATCCTGCGATTGAGCTGAAATGGCTACCATCCTGTGATGTCGTCGTACTCTTCTTCGAGGAGTTTCTTGTGCTTGAGTTCCTCCAAGGCGAAGTTGTGGAACATCTTGCCCCACTTTGTACCCTCGAACTTTCCCGCGATCTGGATATAGAAATCATATGTGGCTGCCTCTCTCTGGGCCGCGAATTTCAGTATCTGGGGGAAATCGGCCTTGGGGTCAAGAGGCACGTTGATGAGTCTGTCGGTGATCTTCAGGTCCGGCACGTTCTCCTCAAGGGTTCTCACCTCGATACTCTCCGGGTCTTCAAGACCCTTCAGGAAATACTCCCTGTGGCGCTCCTCGTCAGCGGCCAGTTTTTTAAACAGCCTGCTCGCTCCGGGGTACTCTGTTTGCTCTGCGTGTTCCATGTACATGTTGTACCCCTCTAGCTCCATCTCGGCTCCCATTTCTAGGACCTTTTTGATGGTCCAGTTCTCAATCTCCATGATAATCGATGGAATCTCTTTGAGAGGGGGATATAAAGTTGACCCCTTCACGGGTCAAGTTGGAACCTAGATCAGCTCTTTTAACTGGACTAGGAGACCTCGCTTGGCCATGTCCCAGTTAACACTCCTCTTGAGCTTGTTGGTGGAGAATATCCCCTTTATCCTTCGCCCCCATGAACCGTAGAAATTGTTGTAGCAGTTGTACAGCTCCTCCTGGACCTCCCTCCTAGTCAATGTCTCGGTCCCCATCACGGCGTGGGCCATATCATAGTTGAACAGGTTGTCGTCCTCGATCCACCCCATTTCCTTGGCCGAGTCGTAGACATCGGTACCGGGGAAGGGAGTTAGGATCGTGAAGACGACGAAATCAGGGTCAAGGTCATCGACGAAGCGGCGGGTGGTCTCGATGGTCTCGTGGGTGTCCTTCCTGTCGCCAATGATCATCATAGCGTGGGTGAAGATATCGTTCTCCTTGAGCAGCCGGACGGCCTCGTATGAGGCGTTTGAGTCGAGCCCCTTTCTGTACCGTTCAAGCTGTTCGGGTAACGGGCTCTCCACGCCCATCATCACCCACTGGAGCCCTGACCTCCTCAGCTTGGGTAGGATGTCTTTGAGCCTAACAATGTCATCGCACCTCACCTGTATGAACCAACTGAGATCGTCTCCGATGTCCCGCTTCAACAGCTCGTCAGCCAGCTCTTCTGCCCTATCCCCTGGTCCAAAGTTGTCATCGGTGAGCCATATGAACCGGCTCCCGAACTCCTTGTAGATGTACTCAATCTCATCTGCGATCCTGGAAGGCGACTTGAGCCTCCATTCGCCGCACCAGTGCCTCCACTGGGTGCAGAAAGTACATTTATGGGGGCATCCCCGCGCACCTTCCACGAGCGCATATGGCGCGTCCTTCCCGCCCATAGCAGCGAATCGGTACTTATGGACTAAGTCCTTGACCAGATGATATCCGGGGAACGGTAGAGTATTCAGATCCTTGATTTGTGGACGGTCTGGGTTCTTTACGATACCCTCTTCTCCCCGATAAGTCAGGCCAGCCACGTCATTCAGCGGCTGGTTTGACATCCTTCTCTTCACCAGCTCGGTGAACGTGACCTCGCCCTCGCCCCGCACTATTGCATCAATCTCAGAGTATGTTTCAAGAGATTCCTCTGACATGAACGAAAAATGAATCCCCCCCGTCACTGTGAATATGTCCGGGTCAGCCTTTTTCACTGTTTGAAGCGTCCTTGCCACCTCGTATGTGTTGCATGTCGCAAGGCTGCTCGATGCAACGATATCAGGCTTGGTCTTCTCGATGTGCTTCCTCAGTCCGTTCCAATCAACCCCCTGCGCGTTACAGTCAAGTACCTCCACCTTAACCTCTGGGAGCTCGCGCTCTACATATGCGCCAAGTTGAATAATTCCATACGGCGGGGGCAGGTAATCTCCCATGATGAACCAGATATCTTTTGGAGGCTCGACCAGAAGGCACTTCATAAGGTATTCATTATTTATTTATCCTTAAAAGATAGAGGGCTTCGCGTCTGCATAATCATTTTTAATATCAGAATGCGATTCAGTTAAACTGAGTGCGCGCGCGGAGGCAAGAACAGTAGGTCCCATCTTTTTTGGGGCAATAATGATACTAGCCGGCCTAAGTTTTCTCCTTGAGCGAACCTTTGCATGGATGAAATTCGATAACTTCTGGCCCCTCATCATCATCGCGATTGGGTTGCGGGTTGTGTACAACGCGACGCAGAGACGAAAGGAACCAATCTGATTCCTTTATTTATCCAGTTATTTTCCATGTGTTATCCCTGATTTGGACAAGAGTATCTATTATGAAAAAACATAAAAACTGAATACAACCAGTTGACTCGACTAGAAGTCAGAGATGATGATATGGTAAACGTATTGATATTGTACTACTCCCGTGGAGGACACACCGACGCCCTGGCAAAGGCAATAGCATCAGGCGTGGAAAAAATCGAGTCAGCGAAGGCTGTCCTGAAGAGAGTTGACTACGCCACGGGCATCGAGCTGATAGAATGTGACGCAGTCGCCTTCGGGTCACCCAACTATTTCGGTTACATGGCGGGCATAATGAAGGACTATTTCGACAGAACAGTTGGCAACAGGGGTAAGGTCGAGGGCAGGCCAGCGGTCGCCTTCTCCTCAGGTTCAGGTGAAAGCACAGGCGCACTTGACAGCCTTGAGAAGATGATTGACTCATTCAAACTGAGGAAGATAGCAGATGGGTTGGTATTCTCAGGTGAGCCCAGTGATGATGACCTGGCAAAATGTGTTGAGATGGGCTCCAAGCTGGCCAAAGAGGCAGCGGAGAGGTCCAGCGAGCCACAGGAGTAACCTCATCCAACGGTGAAAACAGGCATCATCTTTTCTTTAATTATTATATAGGTCAAAATAAAAACAAGAAACATCAAAACAATTGAAAAACGAGGTCTTTACCCATAACTGAGCCAGACCATTATATTGGAATGTTGTGTGGCGTTACTTGTCCGGGGCCATAGTGCCAGTAATCCACTTGATGATTCCCGCTACTACTATGAGCCCACCAATGAAAAATCCTGGACCAACCCAAGATGCAACGTTAGGAACTGCCGCTTCAGCTAATACTTGTAAAATCATTTGTTCTACACTCGTTCCTATAAGGACCTCATATAATAAATAAAACATTGGTTCAATAACGCGAAATCGGATTCAAATAGGTCAATAATTGTATCAACGGGGTAACTTTTGGGGATAATAGTAGTGGCACTAAAAGAGATGGAAAGGCAGGCGTTGAAAATGAACACACCCACCTTTCAGCCGTCACGGATGGGTAACAGATTAATAGAAAAGATGTTTCCATCATACCAAGGAGATTATTGAATGAAATATATCTGGCACTGGGAGTGGAAAATGGACGACATGGAGCAGGAGAACATGATAGGAGCCAGGTTCCAGGAGGAGCTTGACAGGAGACCAGAAAAGTTCCCCAAAATGCTCACAAAGACCTGTTTCACGGGAAGGTGCAAAGGATTCAGGCTCATCGAGGCCGAGACCGAGGAGCAGCTGAAGAACCTTGTTGCCATTTGGTGGCCCACCGAGAACTGGAAGCTGGAGGCGTACCTGGAGAACGACGAGGAGATGCAGCACGCTTTCCAGGAGTTCACGCCTTCCTAGCTCCATTTTTCATCTGACTGTTTCACGATTTAAGCGTGCGTGTACAGTCTGGAATCATAGTGTTAGTATGTGGATATCTTCTTCCGGGCTCTGGTATGGGCTAGGTTCACAGGCGAGTTTATCCCGGATAGTCTCATGGTTAGTGCTACTGTACCGTAAGGTCCACGGAGGTCCACTATCCCCTTACGAGCGCGAAGGAGGAGCTCAGGGTGGAGTCAGGCTAAGGGGAAGGGTCGTGTCTTTGATTCTGAGGAACGTGGTTATGGGTGTTCGGTGTTCGGTAGGGCCTTCATTTAAAGTTAAGAGCGATTAGACTATCAAGTATTAAACACCCCTAAACTCGTATTTGACACGTTTATCTCGGAAAAACTCAGAAATGCCACTTGTTTTGAGGTTCTTTGCACGGAGGAGGAGCTGGATGGTATATTCAACAGAGCTTTGGTGGTTCGTGGCCGGTATTTGAAAGAGGATATTTAATGGAGCCTGATGAGATCATGGAGAAAAGAGAACTCTATATTGTCATGAGCGCCCCAGTTATCGGGTTCTGCAATGTTCATATCGTTGAATCTCATGAAAGTTTCGATAATAAAAACGGATGGGAATAACCCTTTCCACACATATTGTCGAAATAAAGGGTTAGTGCATTTTTCTGATAGAACCTTTGTTGAACAGTTCAAGAAAACAGTGCATATTCGGGAAAGCAGGTTAACGTTGTACACCGGTGAGCACCCGAATGGGGATCGTTTTCGTGTTTGGAGAGGTGTGGAGCTTGTTTGTAAGTTTTCTAAGACAGAGTTTTGCACAAATAGAGGTGCTGGTGACCCGGTTGACCCGGGTGTCCATGGTTCACAAACTCGTTTAGAAAAAGGTGGAAAGTATCTAGGGTAGTGGATCATGGACAATCGGGACATTGAGGACACGATTCAGGAGATTACGGTCAGGAGTGTTTGTGTTTGTAGTTAAAGGTGGGTATGGTAACGCGGTTCTTGTCCCAAAGATAGAACGAGCAATCACAAAACACGGAGAAATAATATCCCAAACATATCTCAACGCCCCAGACAAGAATTATTGTGGTTCCTTAGGTATCATCAGAAACCGCGTTTGTATTGATTGGTAGCGTGCGCGATTGTTAAATGATATAGTGATAGAAAAGAACCTGAACTTATCTCAAACAATCAATAATTTTATCCTCAGTTAACTCTATTTGTGAATATGCGAGCGCACTCGACTAAAATCGAAGCAATGAAAATCTTCGTAGAGTATGGACTAACACGACTAACCTGGGACATACAAGAACTAGACGAAACCATACTAAACTGGAGAATAAACCAAAAAGGAAACTCGGTAAAATGGCTTCTAACCCACATATCCATGATATTAAACGTGTATTTCCCCCGAGCATTCACAAGCAATCTAAGCTATCTACCAGAAAACTGGCCTCCTGAATATCATGATAATGATAAGTTAACGCTCGAAGCGATATTGAATGATATTGAAAATGGAAAAAATGAGGCATTAAACGGATTTAATCAGCTATCTGAAGGCGCTCTGGATGAAATACTTGATTGGTATATTGGTGAAGAGCCGAGGGAAACATATTTGATGATCTTGTCTAGCGAGATTCTTCATCATGAAGGTCAAATCGCTTCAATAATTGGATTAAAAAAACGATTAAACGGTGAACCGACAAGAGTTGTCCCACCAGAAGCATAGACCTAATCGATGATTTTATCCTCATGGTATCTATTTCCTTTTAATGGCAATATCTCAAAGAGAAGAAGGAAAAAATGAGCTAGTTCGTCATCTCTTGGCAACCTTGGTGTATAGAACAACAAAAATAATCAAAGATGCACCAGAGTATTTCTGGACAATCTCAATAGGAGAAAGTGTAAGAACACCAGTGAAAATACTTGGTCATATTGGTTCTTTGATTCAGTTATCAAATAGATTCTGGAGCCCCAACAGACCAGAATCGATGGATACAAAACGGAAAAAATCTGAGAAGAAGGGGTGGAAAAGGGAAGTTGAGATATTTTATCAACTTGTGGCTCAGTTTGATGACACACTTTCAGAGTATCCTGTGCCTAGAAAATATACTCCTGAAAAGATTCTTCAAGGTCCATTTATGGATGCCTTTACTCATGTTGGACAACTTGCGTTACTTAGAAGGATGGCGGGTTCTCCGATTAAGGGTGAGAGTTATTGGATGGCTGATGTAAAAATTGGGCATATTGGCCCCAATCAACCTCTACGAGAAAATACTTAGCGCGCGTTTACTCCTCGATTCTCTCCATCATGAACGAGACGGGGCGGACGCCGTCGGTGCAGCATGTAAGTATCTTTCCTGGCTCTGTCCATTCTGGCCAGAAGTTTCCCCCGAAGTTGAGTATGGAGAGGTCCTTGTATATGTCATTCCACGCCCAACTGCAGAAGCCTTCGGGTCTTTCCCCATCCTTGGAGGTGTACACCTGTCCCTCCTCAAATACTGTACATTTCTCAAAAGGTTTATCCGTTCCATGCATGTTTGGAACTTTTCCGTCAAATATGTACGATGGGTCTACCCGTTTGAACACGGTGATCTTTACAGTTCCCATAATTGTGGGTTATGGGATGGCGTGATAAGGTTTTGTACTCACTGGAGTTGGGGTCTTGGTTTGGTTATGAAGCATTTAGGCTGGTCTCGATAATCAGTATTCCTGGAAGTTTTGTCGTTGGTTCTCTGGTGAGGGGGATTCCTAGGATCCAGATAATAATCTGACGCGCACGTTATCTTCGTGTGCTTATAGGAATTGGTTTGATTTCGTATCTGAAATAGGCTTGAAAACGATAGAGTTTGGTGGACGAGGAGGGATTTGAACCCTCGACTTCCTGGTTGCAAACCAGGCATTCATACCCCTGAACTACTCGCCCACTACTCCCCAATGAACCACGAGGATAGTTAAAAAAGATTTCATTCATGACAGAGTTCATAAGTCATGGGCAAAGAATAACCCTGATGCCGTACAAAGCCGTCGTCTTCGACCTTGACGGGACCCTCGTCGAGAGCAAGATAGACTATCAGAAGATGGGAAAGCAGATCAAGGAGCTCCTAGGCCGCAAAGGGATGACCGAGCACATCGAGGACCGCAGAAAGGCGTACCAAATAATCAGGGAAGGCGCGGAGTCACTGCTAAAGTTTGGACTACCACCGGAGAACCTGGAATCAACCCTCATCGAGCTTGA